>FUFK010038641.1_pt1 | contig 131359 bp, 113 predicted proteins | sample 1021851 | NCBI WGS metagenome assembly FUFK01 (sample SAMEA51879418, study PRJEB19060) | metagenome
TTTTCAGATTATGTAAACGAACTCAAGAAGTCTGTTCACCCAGCAGGGTTCAGACCATTCGGTAAAGTGTCTATCGCAAGTTTAGTGTCTGTTGCAGTAACAGATAGTGGAGTGGGTGTCAATACAGTTTCTGGATCATCACCAGGCACTTTCCAAAATGTATTTGGCTCTGGTGAAAATCAATACGGAACAGAATATAGGTCATATGGCACATATTTGAGATCCAACACCTCATTTTCAGATAAGCTAGATTTGGTTCTGGGTGGAAGGTATGACGTTTTTTCTGTACTTGATGAAAGTACATTCTCACCACTTGCAGGTTTGATTTTAAAACCAAATGATAGTTCTTCTTTGAGATTAACTTACAATAGAGCCAACATTGCAGACGATGCACAAACACTGTTTATCGACAGAAATTTTGGACCTACGTGGTTAGTTGGTAATTCAGTTCAACAAACTTTTAGTGATAATCCAGTTGTAAATTGGAGAATACCGGGTTATGCCCAATTATCAGCAGCCAATCCGTTTCATAGTTCAGGAATGTTTCTTGATTTAGATACCATGTATTTGGGAGCTATGTTGGGAGGTCAATTCAATGCCTTCATTGGAACACCATTTCAGTTGTTTTTGCCATATTTGACAAGTTCAAGTACATTCCAAGCTTTGGCTGCATTAAATCCTATAGCAACACCAGTTCTAAATAGAAATCAGGATCTGGATTCAAGTGACCTTTCCAAAATTTCAACTGAAACAACGTATGAGTTTGGTTACAGTGGAAAAGCAGGTAAAAAATTCTCATTTTCTGTAGATATTTACAAAACAAAAAAAGAAAATTTCAAGGCACTTCAAATAATTAGTCCTGAGGCTGGTTTACCGAATATTGTTGCGGAAATGCAAGGATATTTGTCCTCTGTATATTCAGCTGACTGGGGTCCTTTTATTGGACCATTGCTAGCAAGTGTTGTTTCAAGTACTTTGGCACCATTTTCATTAAATCCTCAGTTGGGTGTAATTAATACTGAGCAAACACCAGAGGCATGGTATGGAGGATTAAATTGGGGTTTCAAAAATTACGGTGAAGTCGAATATTGGGGAGCTGACATTGCTGCCAAATATGATATTCATAGCGATTTATCAGTTTTTGCAAATTATTCTTGGCTAGATAAAACTTATTGGGATGAGTTGGATTTGGGTGAAGAGATTGGTTCAGGCAAAACATTCAACTTAAATACACCAAAACATAGAATCAGAACGGGAATACAATATTACCCCTCTGAAGGATTTTATGGTGGTTTAACCATAAAGTTTGATGATCATATACAAAATTCCCTAAGTGGACCGTACTCTTTTGTTTCACAAGGATCAGGAAAAAAGAATATTGTAGATGCTAACATTGGATACAAGTTTAGTCAAAAAGTGTCAGTTGATGTTGACTTGCAAAATTTGACTAATGACAGATACTTTACGTATGCACCATTGCCTGAAATTGGTTTTCAAACCATGGCAACACTGACATATAAGTTTTAGTCAACCAAGTATATTAAGTTTTTGAAGAGCAACTTTAAGTTGCTCTTCTTTTTTTATAAATTCGTATTAAATTTAAAAAGATGAGAAATTTTATTTTATTAGTGGTAGTTTCCATTTTTACGTTTTCTTGTGATGTTCCTGCTAAGCAAGAGGCGGAAATGGAAAGAGCACCAGGTTTTTTAAGAGCTGGTGGAGAGCAAATTAATGCAACCGATGCTAGTCCTGAAAATTTAGATCTATGGGACAAATATATTGATGCTCATAACAATCGTGATTTAGACCTTATAGCAAGTATGAATATTGATTCCACACAGATGGGAAATTTTAGAATCTTAGCACCAAATGGTCAAGTTATAAGGGGATCAGATACTCAAATTGAGTTCCTAAAAGGATGGTTTGAAGCTGAAAATCCAACATGGAGAACCTATTTTTCTTGAAGCGGTTTATCATGAATATGNATTAAGAATGTNTTTTCTTCTATGGAGTGTTCAATTTGTGAAAAAACAGGAGCNGTAAAAGTGTCTTTTGCTGACCAAGTTATTGTTTTTCCATTAACCTTAGTTTCTCCCTTACCTTTTATTATATGAAATGCNGAAGAAATNGANGAAATTTTATCAATTNTAATTTTTCCTTNTTTAAGCATNGTTCCNGTAAAACCCATTGTTGGGAGAACACTTTGACCATTTTCCGGATTTACATAATCAACAGAAAGTATTTTNTCACTGGAGTTATTNGATAATTTTTCTAAAACTTCTTNCGTTTTTACCCANGGAAATCTCATCATNGGATATTTAATTGAAGATCTTTTTCCTGCAGTAACTGGAACCAAGCCTGAAGATAAATATTCAAGCTGGCTAGTATCAGGTTTATTTTTTGGTGTTTGCAACTCAGTTTCTTCAGAGTACGAACCCTCTAAATAAACAAATAGTGGCAAGTCTAAAGCATCTAACCATATAACTGGTTTATCACCCTCATGCCCATGGTCATGCCATTCACCCCCAGGTGTAAGAACCAAATCACCTTCTTCCATTGGAAGTTTTTCCCCATTAACAACTGTATATCCACCCTCTCCTTCGATAATAATTCTTGCAGCAGAAGGAGTATGCCGGTGTGCAGGAGCTGTTTCACCAGGTAAAAGAAGTTGCATGCCTAAATAAATCGATGACGTTGCTTGCATTGAACCAACACCACGACCAGGATCTGATAGAACAAGTACCCGTCTCTCTGCTTTTTCTACTGGCGTTAATTCACCAGCTCTTAATAAGAGTTCTCTTACTTTACCATAATTCCAAAAACCTGATTTTGTAACTGGCTTGGGTAAATTATGAGGTAAAACATTTCTCATCATTGGCCACAGTGGAGCCACACCAGCTTCTTCTAATTTATCAAGATACTCTTTTGGTAATTCGTCAATTGTTCCAAGCTTTGGCGACATACANTTAATCTCCAANGAAATTATTTTAGTTTANTAAATAAACTAACAGAATAATCAGAAAAAGTAATCACCTAGAAAGAGAAATAAAAATCAACCCAATTGTGACTGCTATTGCTGCTANAATCCTTAAATGCCATGGTTTTTCTCTAAATATAATNAAGCCAATTAATGATGCGAATATTACAGATGTTTCTCTTAAGGAGGAAACTAAACCTAATGGAGAAGTAACTTTCACATAAATAACAATTGCATAAGCAATAGAAGATAATAAGCCGCCAAAACTTCCTATAAAAAGTGTCTTTTTATCAATAGAAAAAAAATCTTTTTTTGATAAAATCCAAAACATTGATAAGCCAAAGACACCTTCAAGAATAAATAACCAACCTGCATAGCCTAATGCTGTCTTTGCCTCTCTTGCGCCTATTCCGTCAAGTAAACTATAAGAGGCTATACATAACCCAGTAAGGATAGCAAAGTATAATGATTTATATGTAACTGCATTAAATAATCCATATACTGAAAGTATAATTATTCCCAAAGAAATAAAGATTATCCCGATTAGACCTTTTCCAACTGGAAGCTCTCCTATAAACAAGAAGGCTCCCAAAGTTACTAATAATGGTGCGATACCCCTCATTAAAGGATATACCTCACTTAAGTCTCCCCAATTATAGCTTTGAAACAAAAAGTAAAAATATAAAACGTGAACAAAAACTGACACAATTAGAAATGGCCATGCTTCAACAGATGGGAAACTCGAAAATAAACTTAAAACCACTCCAAATAGAAAATGCAACAAAACGATTAAAATCATTACTGTTGCTTTTCTTTTATTACCCTTAACAAAAGAATTCCAAAGAGCATGTAAAAATGCTGCAATCAAAACTAAGAAAAAAGCATTTAAACTTATCATAATTAACTTTTTTGGATGGAATTAACTAGAAGACAGTAATTCTTGAGCAACCCACTTATTAAAATGGTGAGTTGGATTATCCATAACAGGAGAAAAGTTTCCTCCATTAAAAGCTGGAGATTGCCTCCCGTCTTGCATCCCTTCAATTATTCTCAGATCTTCTGATTGAATACTATGCCANTGTTCATAATTTTGTCTCCTAAGAGACATATATTCATCTGATTGCGCTGCTCTTTCACCAACATAGTAAATATCCATATGCTCTTTTGTATAGTTATAACTTACAGGTTCTAGCCAATAAACATAGTAGTGATCTTTATGAATACCCAGCATTACATTCGGGAAAAGAGCTACATATTCTGCAATCTCTTCTTTGTCACTTGGCCAGTTTGGAAAATTTGGAAATATTTTTCCTCCNTCAAATCTNGGNTTGTANACNAGCGTNCCCTGACCAGCAAATCTATTTGGCAAACCTTGTATGTGATAGTGATCTTCAAGTTTTGAATAAGAGTTCAGGCCAGGATGAACCCATGGCAGATGATAACTTTCACAGTAATTTTCTATCGCAAATTTCCAGTTGCATTTTGCTTCTAAAAGGAAATATCCGTTATCTTCTGCATGCGTTATAAGATTTTGATCCTCTTTAGTCCAAAACTTTGACCACCTCTTTTCTAGAGGTTCAATATATTTATCAAATGGGATTTGATTTCCTGATATATTTATAAATATCATATCAAGCCAAACGTATGAACGTACTTCAATTAAATCACTTCTACTTTTTACAAATCCATCTGCATCATTTTTGTCCATACCACCGATATGTGGAGTGGATACTAATTTCCCGTTTAAATCATAAGCCCATGAATGGTAGGGACATCTTAAAGCATTTTTTATTTTGCATGGCTCATTAAGTAATTTATAGCCTCTATGACTACATACATTATGAAACACTCTAATTTTATCATTTTTATCTTTTAAAATAATAAGAGGTATACCTAGTAAATTGAATGGTACTGCTTCACCTTTTTGTTTAAGATTGCTAGCTACACCAATTACAACCCACTTGTCCTCAAACAGTAATTTCCGTTCAAATTTTGTATAGCCACCTTCAAGATAGCATTCATTTGGAAGCCCATGAGCTTCTTCTATAGAGTTGCAAACAACTTCAAGCTTTTCTAAGGATATGTAATTTTCTAACTTTTCCATTTTATAATTTAAAAATCAGTTTTTACTCCACCCTCAGATTTTCTTCTATCTACAAATGACTTTAGCTCATCTTTTACAGCAATATCTATTTTAGGAGCTTCAAATTCTTTTAGTATATCTTTCCATATTTTGTTTGCACGCTGATGCGTCCATTCAGCGCCGTCTTGCTCCCAAGCCTCATAATTTCGCCAATCTGACAAAAATGGAGAATAAAAAGCGTTAGTATACCGTTCTTGTGTATGATCACATCCAAAAAAATGTCCATTTGGCCCAACTTCTTTTATTGCATTTACAGCTAAGGAATCTTGACCAACATCAGAAATTACTGGATCAAAATATCTTTGAAATTGCTGCAAGACTTCACAGTCCATAACAAATTTTTCATAACTTGCTATTAAGCCACCCTCTAACCAACCAGCNGAATGATANACAACGTTTACTCCACCNGTACTTGCAGCCCAGAGACTATTTAAACTTTCCCATATAGCTTGACCATCTGGCGCATTAGCAGCACAAGCATTGGAGGCCCTTAAAGGTAATCCATAGTACCTTGCCATTTGGCCTGTTATTTGGGTGGCTCTGATATACTCAGGTGTCCCAAAAGCNGGTGCTCCACTTTTCATATCAACATTTGAGGTAAAAGTTCCAAAAACACATGGTGTGCCAGGNTTAATGTATTGAAGCAAGGCAATTGCTGCAAGACCTTCAGCTAAAGATTGAACAACTGCTCCAGTCATAGTCACAGGAGCCATTGCTCCTGCCAGTGTAAACGGAGTTACAAATACAGGCTGTCCTTTTCGGGCAAACCTCATTGCTCCATCTAGCATTGGATGATCGTGCTTTAGTGGAGATGAAGAATTAATATTGGTATAAATTCTTGGCTTAGAAAAAAACTCATCTTCATTTAATCCTGATGCTATCTTGGCCATTTCAATCGCATCCTCTACACGTTGGCTCCCTAATGAATAAGCATGACAAACTTTGTCAGTTAAAGTNANTTTTTCGTATAAGCAGTCTAAATGCCTGACTGAAGCATGAATATCAACTGGCTCAACAGGGTAGCCTCCTGCTAAATGAATACAATTAAAATATTGAGTAAGTTTTATAAGATCTTTAAAGCTTTCAAAATCTCCTACTCGCCTACCTCGATCTAAATCCATTACGTTTGGTGGGGAAGAAACATTTACAAAGGCCATATTTCTACCACCAATTTTTACTGATCTATTTATNTTTCTNGGAAAAATTTCAAATTCTGAAGGAGCCTTAGAAATCATTTCCTTAACCCAAGATCTATCCATCTTGACATTGTCTGAGTTCCTATCAACTTTACAACCAGCCTCAGAGAGTACTTTCTTTGCCTCTTCATTAAGAAACTCAATACCAATTTCTTCAAGAACCTGCATAGTCGCATCATGCACTTTGTTTACACCTTCCTCACTGAGAGGCTCTACAAAGTTGTCTGTATTATATGGAATACCCCATTCCAATTGATCTATTGATTTTTTGCTTTGGCGAACAGATTTTCTTGATCTTCCACCTGATCGTCTAGCAGTTTTCAGTTCCATTTTTTCCTCAATTAAAAATCCAGAATTTTTTTAATTTTTTTAATTTTATAAACTCTTCTAATTCTACAGCAGTCGTTTCAATATCATTCTCTATTGGACGATCATAAAGAATTTTGTCAATTGTTTTTCTTATAATTTTAAACATAAGTTTTGTGGGTGATGAGATTAATTTTGAATTGCTAATATTATCATGCCTTAAGTCTAATGCCTGGCAAGATACTAAGGTTTCAATTCCTGATAAAAGTTTCATTAATTCAGATTGTCTAATTAATTTTTTAGCACTTGAGGGTGTCATTGTAGACATGTCCTCAACAGTATCTGAAACAGGACTAGTATCAAATGAAATAGGAAAAGCACATTGCCTAATCTCAGACAAAATAGAAGCTGCTGTTTTTTGTAAAGGCATTAACCCAGCAGATTTACCACCTATTGGAGATAGATAGCTTGGCAAATCTGAAATTTTATTATTCATCAATTTTTGTATTCTTTGAAAAGATCCATTCGCAATCATGGCATTAGAAAGCGCTACACTTTCCATAATTTGTGCTAGTGCCGGATTATGGAAATTAGGTGTAGACACTAAATCTTTATTATTTAAAACTACAGGACTATCAGAAATTCCATTTAACTCATTTTCCCAATATTCGATTAGCCGAATAATATTTGTCATACCCAAACCGTGACAAACTGATATAGTTCTAAATGATAAAGGATCTTGCAGTCTTCTTGGTTTTTGTAAAATATTTTTGAATATATTATTATACCAACGAGCACATTCATATTGCCCAGGTGACAATCTTAGTTCATTAACTTCTGGAGAGAATATTTGCTTGTTTCCAATAAATGCCTCAAATGAAAACAGAGCTGAAAACTGCATCATCATAAATGCATTTAAAGTATCACTTAAGGCTTTGCCAGATAAAGCAATTGAAAGGCATGAGTGGTTTATCAATGCCATTGCATCCTTTCCTTCAAGTTTTGGAAGTTTTATTTTGTTTGAGACTAGTTTATTTTTTGAGTTTATAATTTTGCCATTATTCCAAAACTTTCCTTTTCCTAATAGAGCAAGTCCAAAAGTAGCATTTTGTGTTAAATCTCCTGCCCCGATAGATCCAAATTCTGGAATTGCAGGACTAAAACCTTTTTCTAAACACTTCATCAAATGTTTAAAAAGTTTAGGTGATATACCTGTATTTCCTTTTGATAGTTGGATACAACGTGCATAAAGAAGTAGTAAACCTATATCCTCATCCAAAAATTTTCCTACACTTGAAGATCTTCCTTCAATAATAAGCTGCTGAAAATTTTCAATCTCTTTTTTGTTTAATTTATAATTTACATTACTGCCTAGCCCTGTATTCATTCCATATACAGATTGACCGGAATTGAGGCTTTGTTTTATACAAGCAAAATCTTTCTTAATTTTAGTTAAAATATTTTTATTTATTTGAAATTTAATTTTATTTTCTTTGATTAATTGCAGTGTTTCAAAGAAATGATTTAATTTAATTCTCTTGTTATTAAAATTATAGATCATTAAGCAAATCTGAGTTTTTGCCCCACTCCTATTTCTTTGGCTTTAGATAAAATTTTATGCCCCAAAGCAATATCTGATAATGAAAGTCCTCTATGCCAGAATAGTATAGTCTCATCATTTGCTTCTCGCCCTTTTTTGAGACCACATACAATCTCTCCTAATTCTGCGTGAAGAGTTTCAAAGGTTATTTTACCTTTATCTATATGTTCTCTCAATGCTCCAAAAATACCATGAGCCTGACCCCAATCATCCATAACAAATTTATCCATTATATCAGGCAATGAGAATTCAAGAGCTGACATTGTCCCATATGGAATAACTAATGCACCTTTTTTAATCCAATCAGTTTTTAAAAGTGGTTCAGGTTTAGATAATCTAGAAGCCTCGACAACTATATCAGCATCAAGTATGCAGCTTTCCCAGTCATCAGTTACTTTAATTGGTCTTTTTAAATCCTCNGTAAGTTTATCTGCAAATTTTTCTCTACTTTCTACTCTTTTTGAATGAATTCGAACTTCTTCAAAATCAAATAAATGACACAAAAGACGAACATTCCAGTAAGCTGTTCCTCTTGCGCCAATATGAGCTAGAATTTTGGGTTTTTTATTGGAAAGATATTTCGCCCCAATAGCAGTCACTGCTCCAGTTCTCATATCAGTTATACCTGTAGCGTCAACAATTGCTTTTGGTGCTCCATTCCTAGGGTCAAACAAAGTTAACACTCCATATTCGGATGGTCTGTCTTCAAGATAATTGTTTACAAAATCTCCAACAACCTTTGTGCCCGCACTATCAATTTCACCTCCAATCCAGCCTCTCAAAACATTGAAATGTCCTTCAACACCAGCTCTTGGACGAATATGTGTTCTCGGTTCAATTTCAGTTTCACCTCTTCCCTGCATCTTGAGACTGTCTTCAATAGCATTTAGGATTTCATCATTTGTAAGAGCGACTTTATCTACATCAAATTTATTTATNAAATCTATGTAAACTTCAGGTGTCATGAAGACTTTCCCTCCAGACCATCAGATGCTTTTGACGAAGCTCCAGGTATACGCATTTCAAATACATCTGTTACTGATGTATAGTCATAGTATCCCAATCTAGCTAATGGTCTGATTTTCTTTATATCCATTTTACCATTTGCATCTATATATTGATCATTAACATGAATTCTCATTACCTGACCGTAAACGACATCCACGTAACCATGATTTGAGTTTCCAGCAAGACGATGCGTTGATAAATATTTACACTCAAAATGTGCGGGAGATTCTTTTACTCTTGGCACTTTAGTATCAATACATTCTTGTTTTGAGACNCCTGCATGTAAAAATTCATCTTCAGAAGATGCTAACTCCATGGCAGAAATATTTACAGCTTCACGCAAATCATATGTAGCCATATTCCAAACAAACCAACCTGTTTTTTCTGCATTTATTACAGTGTCTTTTCTTTTTCCTGATGAAAGTTGATTAGCTGCAAACATTACAAGTGGAGGATCAAAAGTTAAGTTTTGCCATTGGCTATATGGGGCAAGATTTGCTATTCCATCTTCAGAAAGAGTTGAAAGCCANCCGATAGGCCTGGGAACGGTACAAGATTTAAATGGTGAATAAGGAAGCGGACACTTTTCATTGGTTGGTGAATAATGCATTTTTTATCCTTTATTTAATACTTGGCAAATTAAGTTTGTGATTTTTAGCACTTTCAATAGCAATATCATATCCTGCATCAGCATGACGCATTACACCAGTTGCAGGGTCATTCCATAAAACTCTTTTAATTCTTTCTGAAGCTTTTTTTGTTCCATCACAACAAATAACCATTCCTGAATGCTGGCTGTAACCCATACCAACACCACCACCATGATGCAACGAGACCCAAGTTGCACCACTTGCAGTATTTAACAAAGCATTTAAAAGTGGCCAATCACTTACAGCATCTGATCCATCCTTCATTGCTTCTGTTTCGCGATTTGGACTTGCAACTGAACCACTGTCTAAGTGATCTCTTCCAATAACAATCGGTGCTGAAAGTTCTCCTTTNGCTACCATTTCGTTGAATGCCAGGCCTAATTTATCTCTTTGACCTAAACCTACCCAGCAAATTCTAGCTGGCAGACCTTGAAATTTTATCCTCTCTCTGGCCATGTCTAGCCATTTGTGAAGATGTTTGTCATCTGGAATAAGCTCTTTTACTTTAGCATCTGTTTTATAAATATCTTCCGGATCCCCCGAGAGAGCACACCATCTAAACGGACCAATTCCTTTACAAAATAATGGACGGATGTATGCCGGAACAAAACCTGGAAATGAGAATGCTGTCTCCAGTCCTTCGTCTAAAGCGACTTGCCTTATATTATTACCGTAATCTAGTGTTGGCACTCCCTTATTCCAAAAAGACACCATGGCTTGCACATGTTTTTTCATTGATTTTCTTGCTTCTGCTTCAACTAATTTTGGATTGGTTTCTCTTTTATCTTTCCATTCACTTATAGACCAGTTTTCAGGAAGATAACCATTGGTTGGATCATGGGCACTTGTTTGATCAGTTACGATATCAGGCTTAATCCCCATTTCTGCAATTTCTGTAAAAATAGTTGCAGCATTACCAAGTAGCCCAACAGACTTTGAGACTCCAGAGGATGTCCATGCTTTTATCATTTCAAGAGCTTCTTTTAGACTTTCAGCTTTTTCATCCAGGTAACCTGTTCTCAAACGAAAGTCTATACTTTCAGGATTGCATTCAACGGCTAAACAACATGCTCCTGCCATTACGGCAGCTAAAGGCTGAGCGCCACCCATACCACCAAGCCCTGCTGTCAAAATCCATTTTCCTTTCAAATCTCCATTGTAATGCTGTCTTCCAGCCTCAACAAAAGTCTCGTAAGTACCCTGAACAATTCCTTGGGTCCCTATATATATCCATGAACCTGCGGTCATTTGCCCGTACATTGCTAAACCTTTTTTATCAAGTTCATTAAAATGATCCCAATTAGCCCAATTTGGAACTAAGTTTGAATTAGCTATCAGTACTCTTGGAGCATCTTCATGAGTTTTGAAAATGCCAACAGGCTTACCAGATTGAACCAAAAGGGTTTCATCTTCGTCAAGAGATTTTAAGCTTGAAACAATTTTATCAAAATCTTGCCAACTTCTAGCTGCCCTTCCTATACCTCCATAAACAACAAGTTCATTAGGGTTTTCAGCAACATCTGGATGTAAGTTATTCATCAACATTCTCATAGGTGCTTCTGTTGACCACGACTTTGCTGTTATCTTATCTCCTGTAGGAGGTTTAACTATTCTTGAATTTTTAATTAAGTCAGACATCTTTTACCTTTGATTTTATAAATTGAAAAAAGTTGAAATTGGAAGATCAAGCTTTGAACTCTTAAGTATATTTTTTTTATCTAACAGTTTAGAAACGTTGTTAATATCATTAGCTACAAACCTATCCTCATTCAAACGCGGCACATCTTTTCTTAGTTCATCAACTGCATTCTGAAGCAATGGAGAAGTTTTTAAAGGTTGACGGCTCTCTACCCCTTGCGCTGCACATAATAATTCAATTCCAAAAATTGAATTTAAGTTTTTATTCATTTTAAATAATCTGTATGCACCATGAGCAGACATTGAAACATGGTCTTCCTGGTTTGCTGAAGTAGGTGTTGAGTCTGTAACACAAGGATTTGCAAGGTGCTTATTTTCACTCATTAAAGCTGCAGACGTTACTTCAGCAATCATAAAACCTGAATTTAAACCTGCGTCATCTGTCAAAAAAGGTGGCAAATCATAGCTTAGGGTTGGATCAACCATTAAGGCTATTCTCCTTTGAGAAATTGATCCAATTTCTGCTAACGCTAATGCTATTTGATCTGCTGCAAAACCGATAGGCTCTGCATGAAAGTTACCGCCTGAAACAATCTTATTTTGATCGACTAAAACAAGAGGGTTATCTGTTACAGCTTTTGTTTCGATATCAATAGTAACTGCAGCATTCTTTAATATATCTAAACTTGCTCCCAAAACTTGTGGTTGGCATCTTATACAGTATGGATCTTGAACTCTTTGATCATTTTCTCTGTGACTTTCCCGAATAACACTTCCATCCATCAACTCTCTCATTTTACTGGCAACAAAAATTTGACCCTTATGCCCTCTTAATTCATGTATTTGTGGTAAGAGTGGGCTTGTAGAACCCATTATTGCGTCTGTCGAAAGTGAAGAAATGACAATAGAGTTTAGTACAGACCTCCAAGCATCTAATAAACTTGCAAGTGCGCAAGCTGTCGAAAATTGGGTACCATTTAAAAGAGCTAGACCCTCTTTTGGACCAAGAGTAATAGGTTCAATTCCAGCCCTTTTTAGTGCCTCAAAACCAGAAAGCTTTTCACCATTGTAAAAAGCGAAACCCTCGCCAATCATTACAGCAGCCATATGGGCTAATGGAGCTAGATCACCTGACGCACCAACAGAACCCTGATGAGGTATTTCTGGGACTATCCCAGAATTTATAATTCGTTCAATTTGCTTTATGGTTGACCATTTTACACCTGAAGCTCCTAATGATAACGATACAATTTTTAATACCATCATTAATCTCGTAACGTCTTCGGGCAAAGGCTCTCCAATTCCAGCACAGTGGCTAAGAACAAGATTTTTCTGNAGTTGTTCCCTATCTTCTGAAGGAATAATTTTGTTTGCTAACTTTCCAAACCCTGTATTAACTCCATAAACAGGCAAATCTCCCTCAGCTGATTTTTGAACTATTTCATAAGATTTTGCGACATTTGTCTCTAATTCTGGATCAACAACTATCTCTAATTTATTTCTAAATATTTTTTCTAGAAAATCTAAATTAATAGAATGAGGTGATATAATCTCAGTCAAATGATCCTCCAAAAATTCTTTTATATATTGGATTAAATCCAATTCGATATGAAAACTCAGCTGGGTGCTCTAAATCCCATATTACAAAATCTGAGATCATGCCTTCCTTAATCTGACCTCTGTCATTAAGAGATAAAGCTTTCGCGGCATTTTTTGTCACACCAGATAAAGCCTCTAGTGGTGTTACTTTAAAAAGTGTGGATGACATATTCATTGTAAGTAGAATTGATGTAAGAGGTGATGATCCTGGATTACAGTCTGTTGCAATTGCCATAGGCACATTATACTTTCTAAATAATTCGATTGGAGGCTTTTGTGTTTCATTTAGAGTATAATAAGCCCCTGGAAGGATTACAGCTATACTTCCAGCACCAGACATTAACTTAACATCATCCTCATTTGCGTACTCAAGATGATCCACTGAAATTGCATTATAAGAAGTCGCTAACTTAACTCCGCCTGAATGACTAAGTTGCTCGGCATGCAATTTTACAGGGAGGTTTAACTTCTTGGCTAATTCAAAAACTAATTTTAATTGTTCTGTATTTAATGCAACTGTCTCACAAAATCCATCAACAGCATCAATCAGTCCCTCTTCATGAGCTTTAGTTAAAGCTGGAAGGCAAATATCTTCTATATATTTATTGGGGTTACTCTTATATTCGGGAGAGATGCCATGTGAACCTAGAAAACTCGTTTTCACTCTTATCGGCCGTATTGTTTCCAACCTTCTTGCAACACGAAGCATCAAACATTCAGTTTCAATATCTAAACCGTATCCAGATTTAATTTCTACTGTTGTAACGCCATTTCTTATCATATCATCTAAACGAGTTAGGGATGATTCCAGCAGTTCATCAAAAGTAGCGCTTCTTGTGGATTTCATTGTTGAGGCTATACCACCCCCTGCTTTAGCAATCTCTTCATAAGATTTTCCGTTCAATCTCATATTAAACTCTGTGGATCTGTTGCCACCAAAAACCAGATGGGTATGGCAATCAATAAACCCTGGGGTTATTAACTTTCCTTTTACATTGAATTCTTTAAAGTTTTTAAATTTTTGAGGAATATTTTTTTCTGGCCCAACCCAAGCAATGATATCGCCATCAGATACTATTACAGCATCTTCAATGATTTCAAAGTCATCACTATTACCCGACATTGGAACAATTTTAGCGTTAGTAAAAATTGTTTGATTGGTTTTTGAATTTCCCATTATATAAATTTTTATTATTATAATTGCATTGATATGATATGACGTAAAGTCATAAGTTCTGTCAACAAAAGACGAAAATGGATATTATTAATAAACATATATTCGCAAAAAAAGCCCTGCTTCCAAATGGCTGGTCTAATAATGTAATTATAGAAATTGACCAATCAGGTTTGATTTCAAATGTAACTGAAAATGACAACCACAAAGTCGATGCAGATCTTAATGAAGAAATTATTCTACCNGCTATGAATAATTTACACAGCCATTCTTTTCAAAGAGCAATGGCAGGATTAACTGAAGCAAGAAGCCCTCAGGGTAATGATAATTTTTGGTCATGGCGCAGTTTAATGTATCAATTTCTTGATGTATTAACCCCAGAGGAAATCTTCTCAATAACTTTATTTAGCCAAATGGAAATGCTGCAATCGGGNTANGTCGGTGTTGGTGAGTTTCATTATTTACATAATCAAATTGGGGGAACTAAATATGACAATATTGCCGAATTATCTGAAAAAGTTTTAGAGGCTTCAGCAGAAAGTGGAATTAGTATTTGTTTATTGCCAGTTGTTTATGAAAGAGGTGGCTGTGACAATAGAGAATTAGAAGGAGGCCAACTGAGGTTTCATAACAATTTTGATACTTTTGAAGAATTATATAATCAAATTAAAGTATTCTTATCAAAAAATGAAAATTTTTCACTTGGTGTTGCAGCACACTCTTTAAGAGCTGTTAAGAATGAAACTCTGAATAAAATAATTGATCTAACAAATGGCCCTATACATATTCACGCTGCAGAACAGGTCAAAGAAGTAGAAGAAATAAAGTCATTTTATAAAATGCCACCTGTAGAATTTTTAATTGAAAATTTTGACATTAATAAAAGATGGTGTCTTATCCATTGCACTCAAATGTCTGAATTAGAAACAGAGCTTTTATCAAAATCAGGAGCTGTAGCTGGACTTTGTCCTGTAACAGAAGCAAATCTGGGTGACGGTATTTTCAATGGATTTCAATACAATGAGCNAAAAGGGTTATANGGTATAGGAACTGATTCAAACATCAATATCAGCCTNACTGAAGAGTTAAAAACTTTTGAGTACTCCCAGAGACTTTTAAATAAAAAAAGAGCTGTTATTTCCAATCAAAAAAAATCAACAGGTAGAAAATTATTTGATGATTGTCTTGAGGGAGGAGCTCGCGCNTTACAAATTAATAATGGTAAAATCCAAAAAGGTTTNAATGCAGATTTAATATCTTTACCAAATACGAATAATGAACTNGATGGATTAGAGGATGATAAAATTTTAGACTACTGGATTTTTGCATCTCGCGAAAATGATGTTCAAAAACTCTGGAATAAAGGCAAATGCCTTGTTGAAAATGGCAAGCATTTGAACTTTGATGATATTCAGTCAAATTACAGAAAAACTATAAAAAATTTACAAGAAAAACTCTAAACCTATTATATATTTTATAATTCTATTATCAGTTCTCTTTCTAGATAATTTGAGAGAATATTTAGTTTTTCATACACATGATCCACTAGNAATGATTTAGTATTTTTATTAAAACTCACCTTTAACTGCTTTTCAGTTAAGTCAAATTTTAAATTGTCTAAAAGATCAGGTAAGCCAGCACATGCTGCCATAGCAAATCTTAATGACAAACCAATAATTAATGATGTGAATTTATCTTCAATTGATAGAATTGATTTGAATTTGAAAGGAAATTTAACGAGCTCCACAGGCCTGTTGTATCTATGGAAAAGGGTTTTCGCTAGCCAAGCACGTTCTCGATGAGTAAGTGAGTTAGTAGGCAACATTAGTATCTTCTCGGCAGCTATTACATTTCTAAAACTAGTATGCTCATTCCATGCTATATCCGCCATTAAGCATGATGCTTTTAATAGTCTGCTTAATTCATCTTTATTACCTATACTTAAAATTGGTAAGAGTAACTTTTCTAAAGAATTAGCAAGCCCTTGAAACCTGACTGACTGCTTAGCTATTTCTTCACAAGTTGAGATAAGAGGATCATGTTTGATACTCCGGATTGATAAATTTTCTAAAACAACGCCTTCTCTGACACTTGTCCCACAAACAAAAATATTTTTTGATTTTGTTCCTTTTAGAACTACTCTCATTATTTTTGCTGCATTGCTCATTGTGGCTTTTCTTGATTGAGGAAGCCCCTTCACATCTCCATTTAATTTAATTATCTTGTTTAAAATTCTATTTGCTTTTTTCGATGAAATATTTAGACCGTGTAGAATATCCAAAGGATATTTATTTTTATGTTTAAACACTAAACCCAGGGCCCGGAAACTACCACCAACACCGTAAAAGAATTGATCATCCAATCCATTTTCCCAATTTAATTTTTTGATGATTTTTTTGAATTTTTTTTCATCTATTTCAATTAAATGCCCGTAGTTTAAACTAATGGTTTCTATTTTCTTACCATTTTGAACTTTAATAAGCTCAAGGCTGCCGCCTCCTAAATCTGCGATAATGCCATTTGCAAGCGGAATATTAGACACCAAACCTCTTGCAACTAAATCAGCTTCCTCTACACCACTTAAAATTCGAATTTTAGTATTTAAAATTTCTTCTGCGGGCTTTATGAATGCATCTGAGTTTTCTGCTTGTCTCAAAGCAGCAGTCCCAATTACTAAAACTTTTTCTAATCCAGCTTCATTAATAATATTTGAAAAACGCATAATTGTTTCGAGAGACTGTTCAATCCTCTCTTTCTTAAGTTTTTTCGTTTTTTGAACACCATCACCCAACCTGCACGTAATTCTTTCATTGAACAGCGGATAAGGATAACGACCGTAGCGGTCAAAAATCACAAATCTTAAGGAGTTTGACCCAATATCTATAACAGCAACTTTACCGTGGTCTTCAATTAAATTTAACAAGATTTACTTTCATGGGGTATTAATAAAATTTTGGGACGTAAAGCTCATCTGGAAGAGTTTTTCTCTCATAGTCTGGATTGAAAACTCGTTCTGGAAGTTCTACTTTTTCATGTTCAACATCTGTATATGGAATTTTTGATAAAATATGAGTTATACAATTTAAACGTTCCCTTTTTTTATCATTGCCTTCAACAATATACCAAGGCGCCTCTTTAGTATTAGTCCTTTTGAACATCACTTCTTTGGCTTTAGTATATTTCTCCCAGTGGATGCGAGCCATTAAGTCTACGTCTGATAATTTCCATTGCTTTAAAGGATCGTTTGCACGCATTAAAAATCTTAACTGCTGTTCCTCATCAGAAATAGAAAACCAGTACTTTAATAAAATTATTCCTGAACGGATCAGCATCCTCTCAAAGTCAGGAACATCTCGATAAAATTGTTCAACCTGATCTTTTGTTGCAAACTCCATCACTTTTTCAACACCTGCCCTATTATACCAAGATCTATCAAATAGAACTATTTCTCCACCTGCCGGTAAGTGAGGAACGTATCTTTGAAAATACCATTGGGTCTGTTCTCTTTCTGATGGTGGAGGCAGTGCTACAACTCTTGCAACTCTTGGATTTAACCTTTGGGTAATTCTTTTAATTACACCACCTTTTCCAGCACTATCCCTACCTTCACAGATTATAAGAATTTTCGCACCGGTATTTTCAACCCAATTTTGTAACTTAATTAGTTCACCTTGAAGTTTAAGTAGGTTCTTAAAATAAACTCTGTTNTCAAGNGTTTTAGGTTTTTTACCGCGGTAGATTTTCTTTATGTATTCCCGCGTTTCTTGACTTAAGATTGGCTCATTAAACTCTGCTTCAAACATTTCATCCAAAGTTTCATTGAGTTCAGCTTCTATCCATTCATCGGCATTTTCAAATTTGCCCATTTTGCTTCCCTAATTTTATAATCACATCAATCTTAATTTCACTTTAGCAAAATATCTTTTGGTTTAGTAGTCGTAACTATCTTTAAATCAGAAAAGTTTATAAATGATGTAGTGTTTTTTTGTAAAATCAAATGGCATAATCCTGCCGTAGGAAATAAAAAAGAATTTAAATGATCTACAGAATTCACAAAATCATAAAGACCAGGATTATGCCCAATTAAGATAATATTATTATTTTTGCTTAAAAAATTATTTAATATCTTTAAAATATTTTCACTTGAGGATAAATAAAGTTCATCTAAAATTTCAGTTTGACGATTGCCATTAATANGCTGCATGCATAAGTTTAAAGTTTCTATTGTTCTCTTTGCACTGGAGCACAAAACAAGATCTATATTAGAACATTTCTCATTTATAATTTTTGATATAAGAGGTACGTCCCTAATACCGCGATCAGCCAACGGCCTTTCATGATCATCGAACATTGGATCTGACCAGCTAGATTTACCATGCCTAAATAAAAAAATATTCTTCATAAAATAATTAATTAAAATAAATCCATTAATATTAATTGTTTATTCCAGTTAAATCAAATCCCACATCAATTGTAACAAAAGTTTAATTTGAAAAAATCATTACAATTATATTAAGTAATTTTAATATAATTGGAGAATATTATGCGTGCTTATACTCATTTACATATTGCTTCTAAAATCTTTAACCTGACTTTAGAAGAAGTTAATAACCTTATTCAAAAATTTCCAAATTCTTGTGTAAAATTTGAAGGCGAGATACTCATAGAAATTGATAGACTAGAAAAGTACTTACTTGCAGATGATATTTACTTAAGTATTTAGTTAATTGTTTATAAACTTAATTTTGGAACATCATGATGAATATTGGCATTAATGGGCTAGGTCGAATAGGAAGACTTGTCATAAGGGATTTTTTTGGTGGCACCATCAGAAAATTTGATACGCCTAACTCTAATATTATTCATGTAAATGATCCTCATTTCAATACAGAAACTCTTTGCCACCTTTTGAAACATGATAGTGTCCATGGTATTTGGGATGCTTCAATTAAGACATTAGGCAATGATAGAATTACAATTAATGGAAATGAATTAAGGCTGACAAATTTTATCAATCCATCTGATGTAAATTGGAGACAAAGTCATTGCAATGTAGTTTTAGATTGTACTGGTAAATTTTTATCTAAAGAAAAACTTCAAGGTTATTTTGATAATAATATACAAAAAGTTGTAGTTTCTGCACCGATAAATAACCCTGAAATCTTGAATATTGTTTTTGGTGTAAATGAAAATCTTTATGATCCATCAAAACATAATATTGTCACAGCAGCTTCTTGTACGACTAACTGTTTGGCGCCAATAGTTAGCGTGATTCATAAAAACTTTGAAATTTTAAAAGGGCAAATAACCACTATACATAATCCAACAAACACAAATGTTCTTTTAGATAAGCCCCACAAGGATTTTAGAAGGGCAAGGTCTACAATGCTTTCTATGCACCCTACATCTACAGGTAGCGCTAAAGCTATTGGCCTAATTTTCCCAGAATTAAAAGGAAAACTAGATGGTCATGCTGTCAGGGTACCTGTGATAAATTCAAGTTTAACTGATTGTGTCTTTCAACTTAAGAAAAATACAACCATTAATGAAGTTAATGAGCTTTTTGAACAGGCATCTAAAAATGATCTAAAAGGTATTTTAGGAATAGAGTTTAAACCCCTAGTTTCAATAGACTTTTTAAATGATACTAGAAGTTCAATTGTCGATGCCGATAGCACTTTAATCACTGATAACAATTTACTTAAAGTTTATTCTTGGTATGACAACGAAACGGGTTATGCGTGTAGAATGATTGATTTAGCCGAAATGGTCTGTAAATCACTAAATGTTTAATTTAAAAAACTTCTTAATAATTACAAATTCATATTTAATCTTTACTCTCACTGATGGTGCCATCAGGATGATCGTTTTGCTTCATTTTTTCCATCTAGGTTTCTCTCCTTTTCTTCTTGCTATTTTATTCCTTCTTTATGAGTTCATGGGAATAATAACAAACTTCTTTGGTGGGTGGGTAGCTTCATTTCTCGGCATAAAAAGAATGCTTAATGTCGGTATTTTACTTCAAATTATAGGTATATATCTTTTATCCTTCTATTCACCTTCATGGGATCTATATCTTTCTGTTATTTGGATTATGTTTGCACAAGGGTTATGTGGTGTTGCAAAAGATGTAACAAAAACATCTTCGAAATCAGCAATAAAAATTGTATCTGGAAAAGGAGAAGGTATTTTATTTAAATGGGTCTCGTGGTTTACAGGGTTAAAAAATACTACAAAAGGATTAGGTTTTTTTATAGGAAGTATTCTAGTTGAGGCAATTGGGTTTAAATTCTCTATTTTCACTTTAATTGTCTTTTTAACAATCTGTTTTGTACTATTATTTTTTTTACAAAAAGATCTTGGTAATTTGACGCCTTCTAAAAATTTAAAAGATCTGTTTAGTAAATCTAGAAATATAAATATTTTGTCTATAGCAAGAGTATTTTTATTTGGATCAAGGGATATCTGGTTTGTTGTTGGCTTGCCTGTTTTCCTTTATTCTAATGGTTGGTCTTTTTGGCAGGTAGGATCTTTTTTAGCTCTTTGGACTATTGGTTATGGAATAGTACAGTCATCTATTCCTGCTTTCATCAAAAGAAGCAAGGATGGTCTTAGTTTAGAAATTTTATCTTCAAAAGGCTGGGTTATTTTACTAGTTTTTACTCAATTGATAATATTAATCATTAGTATAATTTTTGATTTTAAAACATTAGGTTTAGACACTGTCATTGTTATTGGTTTATTAGTATTTGGAGCTTTATTTGCAATTAATTCTGCTCTTCATTCCTATTTAATATTAGCGTATAGCAAAGCAACCAATGTTACAGAAGATGTAGGATTTTATTATTCAGCTAATGCCCTAGGAAGACTATTTGGAACAATACTTTCTGGTTTATTATTCCAAATTAGTGGTATAGCAGGTTGTATTTGTGGTTCCGTAGTCTTTTTAATTATTTGTGCTATGTTTACTTATAATTTAAATGCAAGAAATGAATAGTTTTTATTAAAAACTTTTTTATTTTTATTATTAAATTAGCCTAGAAAACTAATGTAACTCAACAATGAAAAAATTATTTAAAACTATTAATTTGTGCATATTTCTTTCACTTGGGTTGCTAATAAGCTTGATTATGCTTTTCTTTATGGGAAGAGTAACTTTTTTAGAAAGTATATTAGCTTGGGTATTGAGTATTTCTATTACTCTTCTAATCATTCGAAATGATTTAGCTTTCATATTCAAATTAGAAAAGAATTTATCAAAAAAAATTAAAGTTCTAGAAAAGGGTGAACTTCCCTCACAAGTTTTTAATAACTTTTTGAATACAAATATTTTTAATAATTTAGGAAATAAATTTTCTACTTTTGAAGAAAAGTATCAATCAAAACTATCTGAATTCATAAAAGAAATTAACCAAAACTCAGTTTTAATTGATAGTCTACCGGTGGCAATAATTAGCTTTTCTAAAGATTATAATATCTTAAAAGCTAATAAAATAGCTTTAGATGTTCTAGGAAAAGATATAATTAATTTTGATATTCGTCATATATTCAGGCATCCTGAAGTTTCAGAGACAATTGAAAATGTATTGGAGAATAAATCCAAAAATAGAAATATTACGATCGAAGTATTTGGTTTACCTCTTCAGATCTGGTCTCTTCAAGTTTTAGTATTTTCAGATTTAAACAAAGAATATGATAAAATCCAATCTTTTCAGAGTAATGAACCTGTTGGTGTAATTTTGATGACCAATCAGACTTTAGAAAAACAACTTGAAAAAACAAGAGCTGACTTTGTTGCAAACGTTAGCCACGAATTAAGAACACCATTAACATCCATTTTGGGCTATACTGAAACTTTAATGTCAAGTGCAGGAGAAGATAAAGCATTAAGGAAAAAGTTTCTTAAAATAATTGAAAAACAATCTAAAAGAATGACCAGACTAGTTAGTGATCAACTTTCTCTCGCTAAAATTGAATCCGAAGAGCATGTGATACCAAATAAAAGTGTAAACTTAAAAAAAGTTATTTATGAGGTTTTAAAATCTTTTGAAGACGAGATTATAAATAAAAAAATTAAACTCGATTTAAAAATTGATAAGAAAACTAAAAACGTTCAAGGAGATAAGGATGAATTATTTCAAGTATTACAAAATTTGTTGGAAAATGCTATTCGTTATGGTGGCAATAAAAGTGAAATAGTTGTTTCTTTGAAAAGAGCTGAAAAAAGACCAGCTAATCTTCCAAAAAATAGCTGGCCAGCCATTTGCTGTGAAGTATCAGATAACGGACCAGGTATTAATAAGGTTCATCTTGGAAGATTAACAGAAAGATTTTACAGAGTAGATGCATCTAGATCGAAAGAAATAGGTGGAACAGGTCTTGGTTTAGCAATTGTTAAACATATAATTAATAGACATAGAGGATCTTTAATAATTGAATCTGAACCAAGTATTGGAAGTAAATTTTTTGTATATTTAAAAGAAAATAAAACTAAATAGAGTATTTTTTAGTCTGTAATAAAAGTTTAATATTTCTGTAACATTAATGAAGTTTATAAATAATAAGAAATAATTCTTTTTAATAATTAAGATAATTTCGGAGAAGAATTAATGTTAAATTTTAAATCAACTTTAGGAGCTGTTTCAGCAGCTGTACTTGCATTTACTATTACATCGGCAAATGCACGTGAAGGTAATCAAATAAGTATAGTTGGTTCATCAACTGTTTATCCATTTGCAACAATTGTAGCTGAAAAATTTGGCCAATCTAGTGGAAATCCAACACCTGTAATTGAGTCAACAGGAACTGGTGGTGGAATGAAATTATTTTGTGCTGGAATCGGTTTAGAGCACCCAGATATAACAAATGCATCTCGTGCAATGAAATCAAGTGAAGCTGAAGTTTGTTCATCTAATGGAATTGAGTTTCAAGAATTTATTGTAGGAAACGACGGTCTTGCTTTTTCAAATTCTAATGCAGCTATGCGATTTGATATTTCTATTGCCCATATTTATGCAGCATTAGTTAACGAGCTTCCAGGTGGTGGCACAAATAAAAATATTTCAGATCTTCAACCTAATAATCTGACATCATGGGATCAAGTTGACACATTTGTTTCTTCAAGTATGGGCACTTCTAAATTAGGTCTTCCCGTACAACCAATTTCCATAATGGTGCCTCCTCCAACCTCTGGAACAAGAGATGCTATGGGATCATTGTTCATGAAAGCTGGTATGAAAATGTTAGGCTTAGAAACGTATAAAAAGTTACGCGAGGATGGTTTAGCTATTGAAATGGGTGAAAATGATAATCTTATAATTGAGAAACTTGCTTCTGATCCTAACATGTTTGGTATATTTGGTTATTCATTTTTTGACACTAATAGAGATAAAGTCCAAGCGTCAGTGGTTGATGGAGTGGAATTAAGCTTTGAAAACATATCATCATATTCTTACCCAGGAAGTAGACCTTTATTTTTCTATGTAAAAAAGGCTCATGTTGGCGTAATTCCAGGATTAAAAGAATTTGTGGAAGAATTTATTTCAGAAAAAGCTATGAGTATGGATGGGTATTTATATCCAGCTGGTTTGGTTCCTTTATCAGATGAAGATTTCGCCACACAAACCGCTAATCTTAATAATCTATAAATAATTTTTTAGTTGTCGGCAAAATTTGCCGACAACTTTTTTTTATACTATAAAGTTTGGTATTATATAGTTACCTAAAAATTTAATAATGACCTTTATAAATTTCTTTTTATCATTTTACGGTATTTTAATTTTAATACTTATTCTTTCAATTTCAGGTTATTTTTATTCTTTAAGATTGGTTAGAAATCAAAGTCTAAAACAAGATATCTTACCTCATTCTCTATTAAGTTATTATGGATTTTATTCATTTATGTGGATTTTTTTCCCATCAGCCATACTTTTAATATTTTGGACTTTATTTTCGAAAACATTTATAGATAATCAATTTTTTAGTATTTTATTAAATACTTACCCAAATCTTCCCGAAAGTTTCATATATTTAAAGTTAGCGCAGATTCAAAATATATCGTCTGGATTACTAAATTCAAATGATGAAATTATGAATAAATTAGCAGATAGATATGTAGCAACGAAAGCTTTATCACTCAAATTAAGATTATTATTTATTTTATGTTTTATTTTAGCCGGAATTATATATTCATATTATAGACTTTCACCTCTTCTGAAAGCTCGAATACATATTGAAAACACTATGAGGAAAACTTTTTTTGTTGCAGCTTTAGTAGCTATACTAACAACAATAGGCATTATCTCAGCCCTACTTTATCAAGCAGTTATTTTCTTTTCAGAATATCCAATGCAAGATTTTTTCTTTGGTACTCATTGGTCACCCATGGTTGCCTTAAGAGAAGGTGCAGTTGAAAAATTTACTGATGAAGATGTAGCGGGATCAACAGGCTCTTTTGGAATGATTCCTGTTATATTAGGAACCCTTTTAGTTGCTTTCCTTGCTATGTGTGTCGCTATTCCAATTGGCCTATTTTCTGCAATTTATATGGCAGAATTTGCTCCAGAAACGGTTAGAAATATTATTAAACCTACCCTAGAGGTCTTGGCTGGTATACCAACAGTTGTATATGGTTTTTTTGCTGCCTTGACTGCTGCACCCTTTTTTAAAAGTATAGGATTAATGGTAGGCTTAGATGTTTCATCTCAAAGCGCTCTTGCAGCAGGTTTTGTTATGGGGATAATGATTATTCCATTTATATCATCTCTTTCTGATGATGTAATAAGAGCTGTTCCTCAATCTCTAAGAGATGGTGCTTATGGTTTAGGAAGCACAAAGGGAGAAACAGTGACACAAGTTGTATTACCTGCAGCTTTTCCAGGTCTAGTTGGTGCTTTTCTATTAGCTGTAAGTAGGGCAATTGGAGAGACAATGATTGTTGTAATGGCAGTTGGAGTATCTGCTAAGCTTACAATTAATCCATTAGAGAGCGTTACTACAGTAACAGTCCAAATAGTTATGCTTTTAACAGGTGATAATGAATTTGACTCAATAAAAACCATGTCCGCTTTTGCATTGGGGATAACTCTCTTTGTTATTACTTTAGTTTTAAATGTTGGCGCTTTAAGTGTTTCTCGAAGAGTTGGAGAAAAATATGAATAGTCAAAATTATGAAAACACTATCAGAATAAGTTTAAAGAAAAGATATGCAAAAGAAACAAGGCTTAAATTTTATGGAATAATATCAATTTCTTTTGCATTGTCTTTTTTGGCCATTTTTTTATACACTATTTTTATTAGTGGTTACACTGCTTTGCAACAGTCTCAAACACTAATATCTGTTCAATTACCATCAGAAAAAATATTAAATGAAGATGGAAAATTAGATATTATAAAATCGAGGAAATTTAACTGGAGTGGGTTAGTTAAAAAATCCTTCAGAACCTCATTTCCAGAAGTTAATAACCAAAATGATAAAAGAAATTTAAATAGTTTAATTTCTGAAAATGCTGGGTACCAGTTAAGATTAAAAGTTGAAAATGGAACAATTAAAATTGGAAGCAAAGTAGATGTTTGGATAAAAACTTCTGATGATGTTGATATGCTCATGAAAGGCCATATGGATCGAAATGTAGCTGAAAAAAACCGTAGGTTAAGTGATCAACAAATTGAATGGGTAGATAAACTCAATGAAAATGGGAAATTAGATTTATTTTTTAATTCGACTTTTTTTACTAAAGCTGATTCAAGAGAACCAGAAAGTTCAGGCATTCTTGGTGCAACTGTTGGATCGGCTTTCGCTTTATTTATTACATTACTGCTTGCTTTACCTCTTGCTGTGATGTCTGCTGTCTATTTAGAGTATTTTGCTAAACCTGGTAAAATTACAGATTTCATTGAGGTAAACATCAATAATTTAGCTGCAGTTCCTTCCATAGTATTTGGACTTCTAGGGCTTGCAGTATTCCTTGGATTTTTTGGAATGCCTAGATCGGTGCCTTTAGTTGGAGGTATGGTATTAGCTTTAATGACTTTACCAACAATAATTATTGCAACCAGAGCTTCAATTAGAGCAGTTCCCTCATCAATTAGGGATGCAGCACTTGGACTTGGAGCATCTAAAATGCAGGCTGCAACAGATCATGTCTTGCCTTTAGCAGCCCCTGGCATTTTAACTGGAACAATTATAGGTATGGCGCAAGCATTAGGTGAAACAGCACCTCTTCTAATGATTGGAATGGTTGCATTTATAGTTGATGTTCCTAATACTATAACCTCACCTGCAACAGCTCTACCTGTTCAAATTTTCATGTGGTCTGATAGTGCTGAGAGAGCTTTTAGCGAAAGAGCTTCTCTAGCGATTATGGTTTTATTAGTCTTTTTAATATCAATGAATATTGCAGCTGTTTTTTTAAGAAAAAAATATGAAACTAAATGGTAAAATACGGGTCAATTAATGAAAGAAAAAAATAATATAAAAATTGATGTTCAAAATGTAAATGTTTTTTATGCAGATAAGCAAGCCATTAATAATGTTTCTTTGGAAGTCGAAAAATCTAAAATTACTGCTTTAATTGGTCCTTCTGGATGCGGGAAATCTACTTTTCTTAGGTGTATTAATCGAATGAATGATGTAATTCCATCATGTCGTGTGGAGGGTAAAATATATGTTGATGAAATTGATGTTAATAATCCCGAATTAGACCCAGTATTTCTGAGAGCAAGAGTTGGAATGGTATTCCAAAAGCCAAACCCATTCCCAAAATCTATTTTTGACAATATTGCATATGGACCAAGAATTCATGGTTTGACTAATAGTAAAAGTGAATTAGATGATATTGTAAAAGAGAGCCTAATAAAAGCTGGATTATGGTCAGAAGTTTCAGACAGATTGTTTGATCAGGGCACAAGCTTATCAGGTGGGCAGCAACAAAGACTTTGTATAGCTAGGGCAATAGCAGTTAATCCTGAAGTAATTTTAATGGATGAACCATGTTCTGCTTTAGACCCTATTGCAACAGCTAGAATTGAAGAATTAATGATGAATTTGTCACAAAACTATACAATTGTAATTGTCACTCATTCAATGCAACAAGCCGCTAGAATTTCTCAAAAAACAGCCTTTTTTCACTTGGGTGACTTAATTGAAATGGACACAACAGATAAAATTTTTACCAATCCAAATAATCCAAAAACTCAAGATTATATTACTGGTAGATTTGGTTAAAGGAGAACTAATGATTAAACACACTTTAAGTAATTTTGAAGAAGCTTTGACTGAATTAAAATCAAGTGTTTCAAAAATGGGTGGCCTAACTGAAAAACTGTGCAAAGACGGTTTGTATGCATTTATTTCATCCAATGTAGATATGGTCGAGAATTGCAACGAACAAGATAAAATTATTGATGATGCAGAGAGATCTATAAATAATCAAACATACAAACTATTGGCATTACAAGCTCCAATGGCTATTGATTTACGAATGATAATATCTTCACTTCAGATTGCATCCTGTTTAGAAAGATGTGGGGATTATGGTCGTAATTTGGCAAGAAGATCAGATCTTGGTTTATCAGAAGCATCACAATCACTTTCTTCAGGAATGAAAAGATTGGGTGAAGCTGCAATCTTAAGTCTTCATAATAGTTTGGATGCTCATGCAACTGGAAACGTTGAACTTGCAAAACAAATTTGCTCGGGTGATACAGAAATTGATAAAATATACTTATCTATATTTAGCAAATTAATAAAAGAAATTAGAGATGTGCCTGAAGAAAGGATAACACAAGTGTCACAAATGTTTATATCTGCTAAAAATATCGAAAGAATTGGCGATCAAGCTACAAATATAGCTGAGTTAATAATATTTGCAGAAACAGGCGAAGTTATTGAGGACTCTAGAGTTAAAATAGATGAAAGCTCACTCTAAAATTTATATTAAATTATGAATGATAAAAAAATTTTAGTTGTTGAAGACGACAAAGATTTAATTTCCTTAATAGAATTTAATTTAAAGTCTGAAGGATTTAAAGTTTTACTAAGTGCTAATGGAGAAGATGGTTTTTTAACAGCTAAAGAAGAAAAACCTGATTTAATTCTTCTAGATTGGATGTTGCCAGTTTTGTCTGGAATTGAAGTACTTCAAATGCTTAAAAATAATAAATGTACTAAATCAATTCCGGTAATTTTTATTACAGCAAAAGGGGAAGAAAACGATAAAATTAGAGGTTTAAATAATGGAGCTGATGATTACATAGTTAAACCTTTTAGTACCAAAGAATTAATTGCAAGGATAAAAGCAAATCTTAGAAGAGGTAAATTAGTACCTGATGATAAAATAGTTTGCAGTGATATAGAGATTGATCTTGTTAGTAAAAGGGTCAAAAGACAAAATAAAATAATTCATTTAGGTCCTACTGAATTTAAATTATTACTCCATCTTTCAAAAAATCAAGGCAGAGTATTTAATAGAAATCAACTTTTAGACTCTATCTGGGGAAATAATGTTTATGTTGAACAAAGAACAGTTGATGTCCATATCAGGAGACTAAGAAAGGCACTTAACAAAGGAAATCTAACTAATCTAATTCGAACAGTTAGATCTGAGGGCTATTCAATAGAGGATCCTGAAAAAGTTATTTTTTAATTTGGTGGATGATTTTCAGTTACGAATCTTTTCAATGCAGCTAAAGCTTGATCTGCTTCTTCCAACAATATCATGTGACCACAATTTTTAATAATTTCAACTTCTGAATTATCAATTGCATCAGCTAGTCTCTTGCCCTCTTTTAATGGACACATTTTGTCTTTATCACCAAGAATATTCAGTGTTGGGCATTTGACATTTTTTGCAGCCTCGAAACCATTTTTGTAATTATCACAGGCCCTGAAATCAACTCCTAAAACTTTTACAGATCCATTTTTTACTATTGTTGCTCCTAAATTAATGTGATGAAGACCAGGTACAGGGTGACCACCAAAATGACCACCTGGACCATGTGCCCAATCCATCATTAACTCTACAGCTTTTGGATTTCCATCTTCTGCAAGTGATAGTAATTCCGGGTTCATAGGTATAGCCCCTGCACCACCCATTAAGCTGAGTGATTTAATTTTTTCAGGATACCTAGCAGCACACTCTAAAAGAACCAAGCAACCTTGCGAATGTCCAATCAATGATGCTTCATTGTAGCCTACAGAAGATATAACATCAGAAATCCAATCCGCCATATCCTCAATTGATTTAAGTGGTGGACCTTCTGAGTCTCCATGGCCAGGAAGATCTATTGCTAATACACTGTACCCATGGAAAGCAAAATAACGTGTTTGCAAAACCCATGTTATGTGACTTAAACCACTTCCATGAACAAAAATAAGAAGTGGTTTATTTTTATCAAANGGTTGACCACCAGTTGATGCGAAGACTTCCTTGTTGTTTACTTGAAATTTCATTCAGCTGCCTTTAACTGCAATCTTTTTGCAGCCCTAAAGCCATTATCAAAGTCATTCATTATGTCTTGAACATCTTCAATTCCAACTGAAAATCTAATCATATCCTCAGTAAGGCCAGCATGTTTCATAGTCTCACCATCCATCTGAGCATGTGTTGTTGATGCTGGATGAATAACTAAAGTTTTTGAATCACCAACATTTGCGAGATTAGAAGCAAGTTTAACAGCATTTATGAATGCTTCACCTGCTTTTCTTCCACCTTTTACTCCAAAAGCAATCATTGAACCTGCACCTTTGGGGAGCATTTTCTTTGCTACTTCATGATCGGGATGATCTGGAAGATCAGGATGAGAAACCCAAGCAACCCCATCATGATTTGATAAGTATTCAAGCATCGACTTAGCATTNGATAAATGCTTGTCCATTCTTACAGATAAAGTTTCAATCCCCTGCAATATATTAAAAGCATTTGTAGGGCTCATACATGGGCCCATATCTCTCATTCCCTCAGCTCTTGCTCTCATAGTAAATGCAACTGGTCCGAATTCCTCAGAAAAAGATAGGCCATGGTATCCTGGATAAGGCTCTGTCATGGTTGGAAATTTATCATTTTGTTGCCAATCAAATTTTCCACCTTCAACAATAATTCCACCCATAGAAGTTCCATGCCCACACATCCATTTTGTCAATGAATGGACAACGATATCTGCACCAAAATCTAATGCTCTACACAAGTAAGGTGTATTAAATGTACAGTCTACCATCAATGGAATACCAGCTTTATGAGCTATATCTGCAACTTTAGGAACATCCATAACTTCAAGACCAGGATTTCCTATGATTTCACCAAATATCATTTTTGTATTTGGTTTAATTGCTTTTTTAAAGCCTTCTGTGTCGCCTGGCTTTACAAAAGTTGTAGTAATTCCAAATCTAGGAAGAGTTAACCTTAATAAATTGACTGTACCACCATANAATTGTGATGAAGCAACAATATGATCACCAGCATTAGCCAAAGTCATAATTGCTAAATAAACTGCGCTTTGACCTGAAGCCGTGGCAATGGCAGCTGTACCACCCTCTAAGGCACAAACTCTCTCTTCAAGGACACCAACAGTTGGATTAGAAATCCTGCTGTAGATGTGGCCACCCTGCTCTAAATTAAATAATGCGGCAGCATGATCAGTATCTTGAAAAACATATGATGTAGTTTGGTAAATAGGGACAGCCCTAGAGCCATAATTTTTATCTGGCTGGTGGCCACCGTGTAAACTAAGAGTGTCAAATTTATAAGTGCTTGGATCCATGTAAATCTCCTTAGATTGGCAAGAAAAGAAAGAATACATTTTTTTTACAAATTTGAAATCTTAATGTCTATACAAAAGTTTTTATTTTTAAATCATTGGACAGGACTTTTTCTTCTTCTAGTTTTTTTTCTTGGCGGCTTTAATTCTTCTAATGCAATTTGTCCCCAAGGCAATCCTATTTCACAGCTAATCAATTTTGAGAAGTCCTGTTCATTTTGAAGTATTGACCGCATTGAGTTAAGTTTTAATCGGCTTCTTGTATTATCTCTTAAAGAGTTTTTAATTGATAAAATATGCTCAGGTGTAGTGCCGCAGCATCCGCCAATAATATCGATGCCAATAAGCTTACATAGCAATGCGTATTTAGACATCACTTTCGGATTGCCATTATAAGTAACTTTACCATTTTTATATTCTGGAATGCCGCAATTACCTTTTGCAACAAGTAGTATTTCATTATTCAAATTATCTTTAATTTCCTTCATTGAAATCAGCAATTCTGGAGGTCCAATTCCGCAGTTTGCACCAATAGCTAAAGGTTTATTTCTTCTATTATTTATAAATTTCACAAACTCATATGGAGAAACACCCATCATTGTCTTCTTTGCTGTATCAAATGACATCGTAATAACAGCTTTCATACCAGATTTATCAGAAGCTGTAAGTGCAGCGTCAACTTCCTCTAGGGAGGACAAAGTTTCGATCCACAAAAAATCAACACCACCTTTTTTTAGAGCAATCGACTGATTGTAAAACACATCTATTGCTTTGCTGTAAGAGAATGTACCTCCATTAGCTTGAAAAATTTCACCTGTTGGACCAATTGAGCCACCAATCATTACATTTGATTTATTTAAATCAGTTACTGCTGCCTTAGCTAGTTTAACTGCATTGATATTAATCTCATTGAGTTTGCTATCAATACCATGAAATTTCAGTCTTAACTCATTTGCTCCAAATGTATTTGTAAGTATAATATTTGCGCCTGCCTGAATAAATTTTCTATGCAGCTCAATTACACTTTGTGATTTTTCAATATTCCATAATTCAGGTGGGTCACCTGCTTGTAGTCCATCATCAAAATAATTAGTACCGGTTGCACCATCGGCTATCAATATTTCGTTTTTAAAATTAATTTCATTAATAATATTTTTCATAAAATTCCCCGCTTTAGTGCTTACTTCCTAATAGGCGCACAAGTTGAAGATTAAATGCCCACTTTTAAATTAAATTTTAATAAAAAACCCAGCTAAAAGCTGGGCTAGAGGACTTTTAGCTGAATTTTTTAAGCGCCCGCAAGCTGTTAACAAATCGGCGCATATTCATGATAGCATAGATATTATGTGGGATCAATCCCACTATAAATAAATTTTAAATTATGCTATTTAAAGAAAATTACTGCATACAACAAATAGTATCTAGATAAATAATTTACACAATATGTTGTAATATTTTTTTTTATATATTACTAATTAATTAAGGGCTTATTATTTATGGAGAAATAGGTTGTCTTCAGAGAAAGAATTTGAAAAAAATACAAATATTTTACCTTTTCAGCAAAGAAAAGAAGAAAGGTTTAAAAGTTCAGCTATGCTTGTAGCTATAGACTTACAAAGTAATGCTCTGGGTCTATCAGAGGATGCTCTTACAAAACTGCTAGAAGATAAATTGGACGCATCTATTCTGCATGTAGAGTATCTGGATGTAGATTTACCAATGCCGAAAGACGAAATTGTGCCCACACCTCTAAATGATAACAAGCAACCGATAAATTAAGTATTTTAAAAATCAAAATATTTACAAATAGTAATTTTTGAGTTTCAAATTCATTAATATAAACTTCTATTGAATAAATTTTAAATTACTAAATGGTGCTGCAATGAAAGTTGGTTTTATTGGTCTCGGAAATGTTGGAAGCAAACTAGCTAAAAATTTAATAAATAATAATTTTAGCCTTTGTGTTTTAGATTTAAATACCAGTTTATCATCTTCTTATTTAAAAATGGGTGCTGAATGGGGAAAAAATCCAAAGGAATTGGCAATTAGTTGTGATATAATTATAACTTGCCTCCCTTCCCCTCAGGCATGCTCTGCAGTAATGGAAGGTAGTGACGGTGTAATTGAAGGCCTCTCAGAAGGAAAAATTTGGCTTGAAATGTCAACAACAGACTTCGAGGAAGTAAGAAGAATTGGTGAACTTGTAGCTAGCGCTAATGGCAAACCTATGGACTGCCCTGTATCTGGAGGATGCCATAGGGCCGCCACAGGCAATATTTCAATCTTTGCCGGAGGCGAAAGAAAAACTTTTGAAAGAGCTTTACCAGTTTTAAAAACATTAGGCAGGCAAATCTTACATACAGGTGAATTAGGAAGTGCGTCTATTCTTAAAGTGGCAACAAATTACTTGGCCACCACTAATCTTATATCCGTTTGTGAAGCACTTATTACATGTAAATCTGCAGGGCTAGACTTAAATACAACCTTTGAAGCCTTTAAAATATCATCTGGAAACTCATTTGTACATGAAACAGAAGGACAAGTAATTTTAAACGGATCAAGAGACATTAATTTCACTATGGATCTCGTNCTAAAAGACATTGGATTATTTGATGAAATAGCAAAAAAGAATAAAATTCCATTGGAAATTTCTCCTTTAATTAATCAAATTTTCAAGGATGGACAAAGTAAATATGGTCCTAGGGAGTGGTCCCCAAATATTATAAAAAGATTAGAAGACGCTACAGGTATATCTGTTTTAGCTCCTGGTTTTCCATCTGAAATTGTTGACGATGAAGAACCCCAAGAGGGCTTTGAGGTTTTACCCACGGGCCTTGAAAAGAGTAATTAAAAAAAGGGTGACTAAAAAAAGCCACCCTTCAAATTTATCAACAACAAATTCTAATTAGTTATCTGTTGCATCTTTCAAGATTTCATTTGCATCTTTGTTTAGTTGGTTAAGAGTAGACATAATATCTTCTCCATTAATAATCGCAGCGTAAGCTTTTTCAACTTCTCCTCTAACGGAATAGTAACCAGGAACTGCAGGCTCACCTTTTCCGTACTTAACCATAGATAATGATTTGTCGTACTGAGCTAAAGCATCTCTTTTTTCTTTAATCAAAGGATGATTTGCAGATGAAGTTCTAACAAAACCGTAACCACTCTCAGTTGACCATACAGCTGAATTTTCAGTATTTGAAATATACTTCATCCACTGATATGCAGCTACCATTCTATTTGCGTCACCTGTGTTACCCATAATTAAACCACCACCATATAGGTTAAGCACTGGCTCACCAGTAGTGTAAGACATTGGCGCAACATCCCAGTTACCATTGTAGCCTTCTTCAATAGCTTTTTGGAAATATGTAATTCCTGATGTAGATCCGGCGGAGAACAATACAGAACCTTGCCCTAAATATTGCTGGTCTGTGTATTTGCCTCTTGCAGCTATTGCACACCCTTTACTAGACATGCCTTGAATAAATTCCATGGCCTCAACTGATTTTGGTCCATTGAAAATGTATTGACCTGATTGATANTCAAATACATCACCGCCATGAGCAAAAACCCATGCAGCAAAATTACTAGCATCAGTATCTATTTCATACCCGTAACTTGGCTCCTCACCCATTTTACCNCTAAAGTCNTGNTTAGTAGCAGCACAAGCTGCTTTAGCAAATTCTGCAGGTGTCTTTGGCTCATTCAGGCCAAGTTCATTTAACCAATCTTTGTTGTAGTATAGAATTTCAATTGATTTACCAACTTCATGAAGTAATTTTGGATTTCCATCAAAATAAGGTGAGTAACCAACTGTCCAATTTGCACCCCAGTCATCTTTATCAGCTTGAGTGACACCCCATTTTTTACTATTTGCCAGCATTGTTTGGTCTATAGAAGCTTTAACAATATACATATCTGCAGCAGCATTTCCATAACCTCTAGCTACATCAGCAATGTCTTTAGTTCCAGCAGATGACATCATCGCAGACTGAACTTTTCCATAGTGACCTTTGTAAACAACATTTACTTTGATTCCTGTTTCTGCCTCAAATCTTTCAGCCCTTGCTTTCATCGCATCAAGTCTTTCATCAGAATATTGAACCCAAAATTCTACTGTTTGACCAGTTGGGTCAGCATTTTCAATATCATCAGCTGTTACCGCNAAAGCTTTGCCTGAAATCAAGATTAAAGAAGCAAAAAATAATTTTATTATAATTTTTGAAAGTTTCATAACCTACCCCAGTTTTATTTAGTTAATTGATAAAGTACTAATACAAGATTTAGATTACATATTTATGTCAAATATTCTATTTCAAATATGCATTTATTTTATTCTTTTATACCAAAATTGGATATGCTTTCAATGAATAATCTTTGAGTGAAAAAATACAAAATTAGTATTGGCGCTATAGCGATTAAACAAGCTGCCATAAGNAAGTGAAAGTTAGGACCTACTTCTCTTACAAAGCTATATACAGAGACGGTTACAGGATACCAATCCTCCTTTGTTAATATCAAAAGAGGCCACGCAAAACTGTTCCACGCAATGATAAAAGTGAAAAGGCCAACAGTAACAATAATTGGCATACTCATTGGAATTACAATACGCGTTAAGAAATAAAAGTGAGACGCGCCGTCGAGTCGTGCAGCTTCCCAAAGTTCATTTGGAATTTTTTTAAAGTATTGTCTTAAAAGAAAAATAACAAAAATATTGCCCATAAAAGGGACTGTTAATCCTTGTAAGGTATTCATCCATGTAGGACCAAATGGCAACGGAATAATTTCACCTCTAATTATCAGCAAATGAGGAAGCAAAGTGATTATCTCAGGTATCATTAAGGATAAAAGAAGCAAATAAAAAATTAGGTTTTTAAAAGGAAATTCTATTCGAGCAAAGGAATAAGCAGCGGGAATACTTGTTAACAAAACACCAAGCACTGTAATAGTACTTATAATAATACTGTTAATTGTATATCTCTGGAAATTATTAGACGTCCAAACCTCAACATAATTTTCGAACATAGGACTTCTAGGGAAAACATATTGATTTATTGCCTCACCTGCCGTCATTAGGGAGGTCATTATCATATAAAAGAAAGGATATATTGATATGATGAATACCAATGACAAAATGATATATGGCGCTCTAGTTTCAGAATTAAAAATTTTAGTCATAATTAATTCTTTTCCTAAAAATAACATATTGAGAAATCGCTAGAACATTTAAAAGTATAAATAATATTACACCTTCAGCTGCTGCATAGCCGTATTTTACCCTTCCCCAAAAGTGATCAAAAATTTCAATAGTAACAACATCCATAGTGTCTCCTGCTGAGGATGTTTGCATAACAAATATACTATTGAATGCTTGGAAAGTATTAATAAAGCCTGTTAACATTAAAAAGAAAATTATTGGCATCAGAAGTGGTATTGTTATTTTTACAAACGTCTGCCATCTAGAAGCGCCTTCTACTTTTGCAGCTTCATATAGATCACTTGGAATAATTGAAAGTCCGGCTAACAAGATAATCGCGTAATAGCCAGTATAAGACCAAATACCGTAAAAGATTGACGATGTTAATGCGAGGCTTGGCCCTGCAAAAAGGCCGTCGATTTTAACACCAAACAAGACTTCTGTTATAGGGCGCTTGTCGAAAAGCCATAGCTGCGGTTCTATACCAAACAATCCCACAAATTGATTTAAAAAAGAAGTTTCTGCTTTTCCAAAAATTAGAAAAAATACTGCAGCTCCCATTACAGCAGGTGTGATGTAAGGAAATAAAAGAATCATTTGGAAAAACTGTTTGCCTGCTAATTTTTGATAGAGTGCAAACGCAATGACCAAGCCCAACCCAACTTCAAAGATTATGGTAAAAAGAGAATAGTATAATGTATAAATTAATGAATATAAATAATCATCATCTCCTTCAGATATCATTATACCCCAGTTAATATTGATTAAATAAATTCCAATAATGAGAATTAATACAGAAGATATCAAAACATAAAGTTTGTTTTTAAATTTGTCTTTGAATTCAGACCAAACCCAATAACTTAAAATAAGAAAAAGTAGACCAATAACAAAAAACCAAAACGCCGATATACTTCCCAAGATACGTTCATAATTTTCAAAACCTAAAAATCTTCCTTTAAATACTTTCCATTTATGAACACTCATGTACATTCCAAAGAAAACTGGAAAAACACCAAAAAGACTTATTATTAATACTGCTGGAGTTATAAAAGTATATCCAATTAATTTTTCTGAATGCTTCTTATAGAAATTCATCATTTGTTAACTGTACTTTAAAAATTGTTATTTATAATTAAACTGAAATAAAAATAATATTAAAGTTTTAATTTCAAATTTTACTTTGATATTGATTTATCTTTTGAAAATTCAATTAATTCTAAAGTACTATTTACACATTTTTCAAGATCAAACCAAAGCTCAGGATTAAGTTCAATATTAAAGACAGTATCAGATTTAATTTTTGTATTTGATATTATTTGTTTCCAAGGGATGCTTCCATCGCCAACAGCCAGATGAAGGTCTCCATTACCTAAGGAAAGTGCTTCAGATTTTGTGGCTTTAAGGTAATCATAATTTAATTTACCAAAACTATCATGTACATGCCAATGATCGGAAATACCTCCTAAATTCATGGAATTCTCTAAAAAATCAGCTTGGTAAATATTACAGCAAATGTAAGCATGACTTACATCAAAACAAGCACTAACATTTTCATGATTAATAGTATTTATCTCTTCAGATAACTTTGAGGGAAGCGCTGTATGATACGAATGAGAAAAAGGGAAAATATTTTCTACACAGATAATAACATTTCTTTCTGCAGCATAGTCCCCAATACTTTTCAAGTAATCACGTTGTATAGAGTATTTTTGCTTTAGGCTTTCGTCACTGTCGTTATCGCAGAAACCAGTATGAATAATAATTTTTTCTGCATTTAGTTTATGTGTAAGATCGATATAAGACTGAGTTAATTTTTCATAATCTTTTAAATTATCTTTCTTATCTAAGAAGTTAACTACCATGGGACCATGAAAAGTTTTTTTCCCTGAAAACCTCTCAAGCTCTTGATTTAAAATATCTATTCTTTGTTGGTTTAAATTTCCATTAAAAATCAAATCTTGTGCAAAACCCATTAACTCAATACTAAAAGGATTATAATTGGAAACTTCGTTAACCCTTTCAGAAAAATCACTGCCATCTCTTTTAAGNCTTCTTAATGATATTCCTAGTTTGGGAAATTGCATTTTAAAATTAAAACTGAANCTATTTGTCTTCTAGGTATTCATAGGCTAGTTGAGCTATTTGCTCTGACCTCAAACCAGACAAACAATAAGCAAAGATGGGCTTTTTATCACTTTTCAATAAATCTGCAAAATTCTTAATATCATCCATTGAAAGTCTCAATGGTGCAAAAGGAATATATTCAACAGATAGGCCATGATTATTTGCCTCATTTCTAATTGCATCAATATTTGTTTGCCCTTGACCTTCATTATCAGGCCTATTGCAGACAATTGTTTTAATTCCATGTTCTTTTAAGAGTTGAACATCGCTTTCACTAATTTGTGAGCCAACATAAAGCTCTTCATTGATTTTTTTCATTTTTTCCTTCTTAAAAAATTTTGTTAGATAATTTTTAATACTCATAAATTATCTATAGGTATTTTTAGATACTTAACACCGTTATTTTCTTCTTCTGGCAAATCGCCTGCACGCATATTTACTTGCGTAGCTGGAATTATTAATTTTGGCATGCTCAAAGTAGAATCTCTTGCTTCACGCAACTCAACATATTTATCTTCTGTGATACCGTCTTTAACATGTATATTATTCTTTCTTTGTTCTGAAACAGTTGTCTCCCANGANATTTCTCTTCCTCCTGGNCCGTAATCATGACAAATAAACAGTCTAGTCTCTCCNGGTAAGTTAAGGACCTTCTTAATAGACCTATATAAAGTTCTTGCATCACCTCCTGGAAAATCAGCTCTCGCAGTACCTCCATCTGGCATAAACAAAGTATCACCTACAAAAGCTGTATCTTCAATTATATGAACCATACAAGCTGGAGTATGTCCTGGAGTATGCATTGTTTTAGCATTTAGCTCACCAATTTTGTATGTGTCATTATCTTTAAATAATTTATCGAACTGACTTCCATCTCTTTCAAATTCAGTTCCAGCATTAAATATTTTACCAAAAGTATCTTGGACCAATATAATAGCCTCACCAATACCAATTTTTCCACCAATTTTATCCTGAATATATGGAGCTGCTGACAAGTGATCAGCATGAACATGTGTCTCTATTATCCATTCAAGATTTAATTTATTACTTTTAATAAACTCAATTATTTCATCAGCATTTTTTGTAGATGTTCTTCCAGATGAAATATCAAAATCTAAAACAGAATCAATAACTGCACAATTTTTAGTTTTTGGGTCTTCAACAACATAACTTATTGTGCCTGTCGAACTATCGTGAAAAGCTTTTATAATGGGTTTATTCATATTTACATCCTATTAATAAAATCTTTATTAACAAATTAAGTTAGTATAGTTTACATAATTATAAGTATTACAGGAAATTTCAATTAAATCTTTTATTCTAAATTAACTATTAATTCTGATGTAATAAGATTTTATGAAAAAGGGAGAGGAATATGGGTAATATTGGTCATTATATAAATGGAAATAATGTTGAAGGTAAATCAGGTTTAAATAAACCAGTATTTAACCCAGCCACAGGAACTTCAGAAAAAAATGTTGATTTAGCATCAGTTGAGGAAGTCAATCAAGCTGTTGAAAATTCAAAGTCAGCTTGGAAAGATTGGTCTAACCAGCCACCACTGAGGAGAGCAAGAGTTCTAGATAAATTTAAATATATTTTAGACCAAAGACGCGAAGAATTAGCTAAATGTATAAGCAGTGAACATGGCAAAACTCACGAAGATGCACTTGGTGAAGTCACAAGAGGGCTGGAAGTTGTAGAATTTGCAGTTGGTGCACCGCATTTACTCAAAGGTGACTACACAGAGAACGTAGGTTCTGAAGTTGATAGTTTTAATGTTAGGCAGTCGCTAGGTGTGGTAGCAGGAATTACTCCCTTCAACTTTCCAGCAATGGTTCCTATGTGGATGTTTCCTGTAGCATTGGTTTGTGGAAATTGTTTTATTTTAAAACCATCTGAGAGAGATCCTTCTCCATCTTTATTAATTGCTAAATGGCTTTCTGAAGCTGGATTGCCAGATGGTGTATTTAATGTTGTCCAAGGAGACAAAGTAGCAGTTGATGCAATACTCCACCATAAAGATNTTAAAGCTGTAAGTTTNGTAGGNTCAACTCCTATAGCAAGGTATATTTACACTACAGGAACATCTACTGGTAAAAGGGTTCAAGCGCTTGGCGGTGCCAAAAACCACATGGTAATTATGCCGGATGCAGATTTAGATATGGCTACAAACGCATTGATGGGTGCTGCGTTTGGTTCTGCTGGCGAAAGATGCATGGCAATTTCAGTTGCTGTTCCTGTTACAGATAAAGTTGCAGATGCGCTTGTAGAAAAATTAGTGCCAAAAATTGAAGCATTGAAAATTGGGCCTTCAGTTGATCCAAGTGCAGAAATGGGGCCACTTATAACAAGTGAGCATTTAAACAAAGTCACAGGTTACATAGATGAGGGCGTTAATGAAGGTGCTAAACTAGTAGTTGATGGACGGAATACTAAACCTTCAATGCAAGGATATGAGAATGGATATTTTATTGGCGGATCTCTTTTTGATAATGTCACAAAAGATATGTCGATATATAAAAATGAAATTTTTGGTCCAGTTTTATCAGTTGTAAGAGCACAAGACTATAATTCTGCTGTTGACCTTATTCATGGTCATGAATATGCAAATGGNGTTGCNGTNTTTACTAGAGACGGAGATGTAGCNAGAGGGTTTTCAAATGAAATTGAAGTGGGAATGGTTGGCGTCAATGTTCCAATTCCAGTTCCAATGGCTTTCCATAGTTTTGGAGGATGGAAGTCTTCACTTTTTGGAGACCATCATATGCATGGAATGGAAGGTGTTAGATTTTACACAAGATTGAAAACCACAACAGTAAGATGGCCTCGTGGACAAAGATCAGACCCTCAATTTACTATGCCTACACTAGGCTANTTTATTCAAATTCGGCTTTACCTACAAATTTGGGATCAAATGGCGTTCTTGAAAAAATCTCATTCACTAAAGGCTTAAAATAATCTAGAGATTTAGTTGGGTAATCTGGATCAAANGACATCTGATCCCAGTCACGGCAAAATTTATCACAGGACGAAAACCATTTGTGATCCTTATATCTCTCTCTCAATGACTTATCTATTCCAATTTCATTCCCAATATATTCTTTTGGACCAAAATAGAACATCTGGAATAGACCATGCATCGAAATAATCCAAGTCACCTCTTCTCTTACATAAGGNCTTATNATTGTTGANGCTANTTGNGAATGATTAGCAGGTGCTAAATCNTCACCAAGGTCATGGATTAAAGCACCAACAATTAATTCCTTGTCTGCNCCATCTTCCTCAGCCCGTGTCGCAGATTGGAGAGAGTGNTGAAGTCTTGTAATNCGATANCCAGATAAAGTGTTATCTAAGTTTATCAAAGCTCCNATAATTCTATCTGGCAAACCTTTTGTGAATTCTACCTCTCCCTTATGAAGAAATGCATACTCTTCTGGGGTGCCCTCATCCATTCTTGTAAAACTTACTTTTTCCATTTCTAAAGCCCTCTTAAAACCTTTAATAGAGTTATATTTTACACAAAAATTTATTTAAATCTAAAATAATCAATTTTTTTTAATTTTTAATGATTTTTTGACTTTGCAAAATAAATAAAATGTTCAATATAAAAATTATAACAACTTTAAAGGTTTCAAATGCCAGAAGATATATCAAGTTCAAAAGCGAAAGAAGAAAACAGTAAATTACCCTCACATGCTAGAGTGGTTGTAATTGGAGGTGGAGTAGTCGGCTGCTCCATTTTATATCATCTGACTTTACATGGATGGAAGGACGTTGTTCTCCTGGAAAAAAATGAACTTACATCGGGGTCAACTTGGCATGCTGCAGGGAACTGTCCAAATTTTGTCGGCTCTTGGACAATGATGAAGATGCAGTCCTATTCAACCCAGCTTTATAGGAAACTAGGTGATCTTGTAGACTACCCAATTAATTATCATGTGACAGGTGCAATTCGACTAGCTCATTCAAGACAAAGAATGGAAGAATTCAGGCATGTCTGTTCAATGGGAAAACAGATGGGCGTTGAATTTGAAATGCTTACAAACAGTCAAATTCAAGAATTACATCCATACATAGAGACACATGATTTAGAAGGCGGTCAATGGGATCCACTCGATGGTGACATTGATCCAGCTCAANTGACNCAAGCTCTTGCCAGAGGAGCAAAAAATAATGGTGGTAAAATTATAAGATTTTGNCCAGCAACAAATGCACAGCGTGTTAATGACGAATGGCTTATAACAACTCCTGAAGGAAATATTACATGTGAATATGTTGTAAATGCTGCTGGATATAGAGCTGCCGAAGTTGGAAAAATGTTTGGAAGAAATGTCCCTTGTGTTTCATTAGCACATCAGTATTTAATTACGGAACCTATTCCAGAATTAGAAGCTAACAAGTATAAAGTCCCATTATTAAGAGACCCAGACTCTTCATATTATTTAAGACAAGAAAAAGATGGTTTGTTACTTGGTCCATATGAAAAAAATTGTAGGGCGCATTGGACTACATCTGACGATCCTATGCCTGAGGACTTTTCATTTCAATTATATAATGATGATCTAGAAAGATTGGAATGGTATATTGAAGATGCTTGTAAAAGAGTGCCTTTGCTTGGCAGTGTAGGAATTACACGCGTTGTTAATGGGCCAATTCCATATGCTCCAGATGGCTTACCATTGATAGGTCAAATGCCAGGTGTAAAGAATGCTTTTGAAGCATGTGTATTTACATTTGGAATTGTTCAAGGAGGGGGTGCTGGAAAACTACTAGCTGATATAATTGTTGAAGGTGAACCTGAAACTGACTCATGGGCAGTAGATCCAAGACGATATACTAATCATGTTGACCTTGAGTACACCAAAGCTAAGGCNATTGAAACTTATAGCCATGAATATGCTATGCANTTTCCTCAAATACAATGGCCGGCCGGAAGACCTGCTAAAGTCTCTCCTATTTATGATAGTTTGCTAAAAGCTGGAGCAGTAATGGGTTCTTATGGTGGATGGGAAAGAGCTGATTGGTTCACAAATAATGAAAGTTTAAAAAAACCTGCTAATTCCTATGACAGACAACATTGGTTTGATGATGTATCAAAAGAGTGTAACCATGTTGCAGAACACTGTGGTGTGATTGATCTAACTGGTTTCTCACGATTTGAAATTTCGGGTGAAGGAACATCTCAATGGCTAGAAACACTTATAACCGGACGTTTACCAAAAATAGGTAAAGTAGGTCTTGTATATTTTTCATCCCATAAAGGAAAAGTGCTTACCGAAATGACAGCAACCAGAATTTCTGAAGACCACATATGGTTGCTTACTGGTGCNGGNGCTTATTGGCATGATAGAGACTGGTTGAATTTTAATCTCCCTGAAANCAGCAANATAAAAATTGTTGATACAACTCATGANCTNGGAACTATGTTATTAACAGGNCCAAAATCAGATTTATTAATTGCNAAACTTACTGACGAAAAAACNGACAATGAGAGNTTTCCCTGGTTAAGTCATAAATCTATAAAATTATGTGGTGAAGANACACGTGTTTTAAAGGTTTCTTATGCAGGTGAAAAGGGCTTCGAAATTCATGTTCATAATGGCAGTATGAAAAAAATATATGATGAGCTTGTTCAACATGGAGAGAACTTTAACTTAATCCATTTTGGAATGCTCGCATTAGACTCAATGCGGTTAGAAAAAAATTATCGCTCATGGAAGAGTGATTTAACTTCAGACTACACAATGCTNCAAAGCGGNTTAGAAAAGTGGATAAAATTTGACAAAGGTAATTTTATTGGCAAGGAAGCACTAAAGAATGAGTTTGATTTAGGAACCTCTAAAAAGTTCGTAACCCTTGTTGTAGATGATCCAGAAGATAATAAACCATTTGGAGAACCAGTATATTTGTCACCAGTTTTTGCTGGAGATGATTATCTTGGGCCAATTGTCTCTTCAGGTTACGGTCATAGAGTGAAAAAGTCTATTTCTATGGCCATTCTGGATGACAGAAACCTTAATGGATTAAATGATCAATTGTATATTGATGTTCTAGGCAGAAAAAGAAAAGCATATATAGTTAATGAAGCCTTGTATGATCCTGAAAATCTTAAACTAAGGAGTTAATTTTGAATATTCCAGAAGAAGCTAATGTTGTTATAATTGGTGGTGGCGTTATTGGATGCTCAATAGCTTATCACTTGGGCAAACTTGGCTGGAAAGATATTTTACTCTTAGAAAGAAAAAAACTTACATGCGGAACAACTTGGCATGCTGCTGGTCTTATAGCTCAGCTCAGAGCAACCCAAAACATGACCAGATTAGCTAAATATAGTCAGGAATTATATTGGGATCTAGAAAAGGAAACAGGTGTTGTAACTGGCTTTAAGAGAAATGGTTCCATGACAGTAGCTCTTACAGAAGAAAGACTGGAAGAACTCAACAGGCAAGCTGACATGGCAAGAGCTTATGATGTTGAAATTGAAAATATTGATAAGGCAGAAATTAAATCAAGGTATCCACATTTAAACACCGAAGATGTTCTTGGTGGTTTATGGCTTCCAAAAGATGGGCAAGCTGATCCAGTAAACATTACCCAAGCACTTGCAAAAGGAGCAAGGAATTTTGGAGTTAAAATCTTAGAAGATNTNAAAGTTCTAGATATNGAAACTAAAGATAATAAAATATCAGGTGTTAAAACTGAAAAAGGTTATATAAAGTCAAAATTTGTTGTCAATGCTGGCGGTATGTGGGGGCAAGAAATAGGTAAAATGGCTGGAGCATCTGTTCCACTTCACGCTTGTGAGCATTTCTATATTGTCACTGAACCAATAGAAGGATTGAAAGAAGAATTACCTGTTCTGAGAGTTCCTGATGAATGNGCTTACTATAAAGAGGATGCAGGAAAAATCTTGCTTGGCGCTTTTGAGCCAAATTCAAAACCATGGGGTGGAGATGGTATACCAGAAGATTTTGAATTTGATAGTTTACCTGAAGATTTTGATCATTTTGAACCNATNCTCGAAAGAGCAATTAATAGATTTCCGCATCTTGGAAGTGCTGGAATAAAAACATTCTTTAATGGACCAGAAAGTTTTACTGTAGACAATAGATACCTACTGGGTGAAACACCTGAAATTAAAAACTTTTTTGTGGCGGCAGGNTTTAACTCTGTTGGCATTCAATCTGCTGGTGGTGCTGGAAAGGTGCTTGCTGATTGGATTAAAAATGGTAGACCAAATATTGACCTTTGGGAAGTTGATATCAGGCGTATGATGCCCTTTCAGAGAAATAAACAATATCTTAAAAAACGTGTATCTGAAACTCTTGGTCTTTTNTACGCTGATCATTTTCCATATAGACAATTTGAGACTGGAAGNNATATTAANAGAAGTCCTATACATTCTTANCTTAAAAANTATGGAGCTTGTTTTGGTGAAACTTCTGGCTGGGAAAGACCTAATTGGTTTCTCAACAAACAACAATTAGAGCAGAAAATTACTCCTGAATATAAATATTCATGGAAGAGGCAGAATTGGTTTGAAAACAGTGCTGATGAACATAATGCAGTTAGAAAATCCGTTGGCTTATATGATCTNTCTAGTTTTGGNAAGATTAGAATTGTNGGNAGAGATGCCGAAGACTTNCTNCAAAAAATATGTGGNAANAATATAGCNGTCTCTCCAGGAAAAATTGTTTATACACAATTTTTAAATGATGATGGAGGCATAGAATCAGATATCACAATTACACGTTTATCTTCAGATGAATTTATAGTCGTAACGCCTGCTGCAACAATACANAAAGACATTAATTGGATAAANGGCCATATTCCAGATAATGCTCATTGTCATGCTTACGATGCAACATGCTCAGAAGCTGTCATATCAATCATGGGACCTGATGCGCGTAAATTTCTTCAACCACTCATTTTAGAATCTTTAGATAATGAAAAATTTCCCTTTGGAACTGCTAAAGAAATTGAAATAGGTATGGGAATAGCAAGGGCACACAGAATTAGTTATGTAGGAGAGCTCGGTTGGGAAATTTATATTTCATCAGATATGTCTTCTTATGTCTTTGAGGAAATTATGAAAAGNAATTCCGAAATGCCAATTAAACTTTGTGGCCTCCATAGTCTAGATAGTTGCAGGATAGAAAAAGCATACAGGCATTATGGACATGATATTTCTTCAGAGGACAATATTATAGAAGCAGGCCTTGGTTTTGCTGTTAAGACACATAAACCTAAAAGTAAATTTGGTGATTTTATTGGGAAAAATGCTGTAGAAATTAAAAAACAGGAAGGCGTTCAAAAAAGAATGATGCAGTTTGTTTTAGAAAACCCTGAACCACTTCTTTTCCATAATGAGCCTATAATAAAAAATGATAAAATTGTTGGTTATCTAACTAGTGGAAATTATGGACATCATCTAGGATCAGCNGTTGGAATGGGATATGTTGAATGTGATAAAAAAGGGGAAAGTCCTGAAGAACAATTAAAGGGAGAGTATATGATTGATGTTGCTGGCAAGAGATATACTGCTACTCCATATTTAAAACCAGCCTACGATCCATCGAATGTTAATATCAAAATTTAATCCAAATTAAGGAGTTCTTATAAATGGATGATATTCCAATGAAAAGAAATAGACGTTCTGGTGGAAGATCAGCTAGAAAACTTAAAAGGGCAGCACCATTACCAGATAACATAAAACCAATTGGTCCCGGCATGATTGGTGGGACTTATAAACCTCTTTCTCAAAGCGANATATCAGCAATTGAACAAACTATCTTTCAACTTCTTAATGAAGTTGGTCTCTCACAAGCCCCTGATACTGGCATTNCTNCAATGTTAAATTATGGTGCTTTTTTAGGAGACGATCAAAGANTNAAGTTTCCTGAANATGTTGTTCGAAAAGCTNTTGGNGACACTCATAAAAATATTACGCTTTTTGGGCAGATAGAAAAATTTGATATGCATTTAAAGAAAAATCATGTTCATTATGGAACCGCTGGCGCGGCTGTAAATGTAGTAGACTCTCATAATAAAAACTACAGACCATCTGAAGCACAGGATATTTATAATGCAGCATGCATAGCTGAAAAAATGGATAATATTCATTTTTTTCAAAGACCTATGGTTGCAACAGATATCGAAGATCCCAAAGAAATGGATTTGAATACTTTATATGCTTGTATTTCAGGTACACAAAAACATATTGGGGTTAGCTTTACAGAAGCTGAATTTATAAAGCCAGTTTCTGAAATGCTTCATATTATTTCTGGTGGAGAAGACAAGTGGAGANAACGCCCATTTATTTCTAATTCAAATGCTTTTGTAGTACCCCCAATGCGTTTTGCAACTGAAAGTTGTTTAGTTATGGAAGAGTGCATCAAGGCTGGAATTCCAGTTTTACTTCTGTCAGCTGGCCAGGCTGGAGCAACTGCACCAGCATCAATAGCTGGAACAATAGCACAAGCTACAGCTGAAGTTTTAGCAGGATTAGTTTATGTTAACTCTATTAAACCTGGGCATCCATGCATTGCTGGGACTTGGCCTTTTGTCTCAGATCTTAGAACGGGAGCCATGTCAGGTGGTTCAGGAGAGCAAGGATTGCTCTCTGCAGCATGCGCTCAAATGCTATGNCATTTTGACTTGCCTTCAGGTGCAGCTGCAGGAATGTGCGATTCTAAATTGCCAGACTCTCAATCTGGTTATGAAAAGGGTTCNACAGCTGTAATGGCAGGTTTAGCAGGTTTAAATTTAGTNTATGAATCAGCGGGAATGCATGCTTCTCTTTTAGGTTTTAGTTTAGAGAGTATGATTATCGATAACGATATGCTTGGGCAATGTTTAAGATGTGTTAGAGGAATTGAAGTTAACGATGATACTCTCTCTTTTGAGGCTATTAAAGATGTTTGTTTAAANGGTCCAGGTCATTATTTAGGCCATGATAGAACACTTGCCGTTATGGAATCTGAATATGTTTATCCTATAATCTCTGATCGATCGAGCCCAAAAGAATGGAATGAAAATAACAAACCTGAAATCATCAACTCAGCTCATGATGAGGTCAAAGATATACTGGAAAATCATAAGCCAACTCATATTAGTAGTGAAACTGACAAATTAATCAGAGAAAAGTTTAAAATTTATTTTACTAAATAAAATTATTGTTATTTAATGTTTACATNAAATTAATTNTAGAAAATCCTTGAAAATGGAAAAAACAGGAAAAAGAGGCCGGCCCAAAAAAGAGAATGTGATGGAAACTATCGCAGTTAGACTTCCTTTTGAAATTATTTTAGAAATCGATAATTATGTGAATAGACTAAAAAAACAATTTCAGGGTATGAATGTTACGAGAGCTGACGCAATTAGGCAGCTAATTAATAATGGTCTAAATGCAAATCCCAAAGAAAGTAAAAACCCAGATATTGAAGAAGAAAAGAGACGTTTCTGGGACTAATTTTTTTTCTCTTTTCATTTGTATAAAATTATGCAATGTTAAATTGTCTATTAATTTTAGTGGGAGAGTCTAAGTATTTACTTAGCGCCGAAGGAGTAACCGCCTCGGAACCTCTCAGGCAAACGGACCGCTAAAATTTGACACTCTGGAAAGTGGCAATAGCCCACCCAAGGTGAAAGTTAGATATTTTATCTAATTAATCTCTCAGGTACCAAGACAGAGGGGGCACACAGTAATTTAATTACTGGGTAAACTTTGTTTTGGATTGATAAAAAATGCTTGAGAATGAAATAAAATCATCACCAATAGAAGAAATTCATTCTTTAAATGATGCTAAATTTGTGAATTTTGCCGGCTGGTCAATGCCGATACAATTCCCTGATGGAATAATTAATGAACATATTTCAACACGATCCTCTTGTGGCCTTTTTGATATTTCACATATGGGACAAATACTTATAGACGGTGATGAAAGCNGATTATTACTTGAAAAAATAACACCTACAGATATTAGCAAAATTCAAACTGGCAAAGTTAGATATAGNTTTCTCTTAAATAATGAAGGCGGAATTATTGATGACTTAATGATAACAAATGAAGGTGATTGTTTTTATCTNGTTGTTAACGCAAGCCGAATAAATGAAGATCTAGAAGAAATAAATAAAGCATCAAAATCTTTTTCAAAAATAAATATCAAACATCTTCAGCAAAATGGAATGATTGCTTTACAGGGTCCAAAAGCGAAAGATGTAGTATCAAGTTTTTTTAAAGAAATAGACGATTCTTTNTTCTTTATGAGTTTTAAAAAAATTACANTAAATGGAGATGAGGTCAGAGTTTCCCGTATTGGTTACACTGGAGAAGATGGGTTTGAGATATCTTCAACAAAAAAAACAATTTTAGAATTAACTAAATTCTTTCTTGATGATGAAAGAGTAACTCTATGTGGCCTTGGTGCAAGAGATACCCTGAGACTAGAAGCCGGTTTGCCCCTATATGGNAATGAACTCAATGAAAAAATGACGCCAGTCGAAGCTGATTTAGCTTTTGCTATCTCTCCATCAAGAATAAAGGATGGTAATTTTAGAGGAGCTNANAAAATCCTNAACGAAATTGAAAATGGATCTCAATTTGTAAGAGTTGGTCTACTGCCTGAAGGCAGANGACCAGTGAGAAAAGGAACACCCATATTCAATAATGATGAGAAAATTGGTGAAATAAGCAGTGGTGGATACGGACCTACAATTAAATCACCCATTGCGATGGGAATAATTAAAAGTGAGTTTAATAAACCAAATCATAAGCTTACTGCAAAATTAGGAGAAAATTCAATTCCAATGACAATTACTTCNTTGCCATTTGTTGAACATAGATACTTTAAGAAAGGTAATAAAAAATGAAAAAATTTGCTAAAACACATGAGTGGATAAATACAGAAAATGGTGAAGTTGGNATAACTGAAAATGCAATTGAGCAATTAGGTGATATTGTATTCTTAGANCTACCAGAGGCTGGNAAAGAAGTTACTAAAGACAGTCCAATTGCGGTAGTCGAATCTGTAAAAGCTGCCAGTGATATCTACAGCCCTGTTTCAGGAAAAATTTTAGAAAAAAATGAAGACTTAGAGAATGCTCCTGAAGGACTTAATGAGAAGCCAACCTCATGGCTGTTTAAAATTGAACTAGCACAAGATACAGAGCTAGAAGATCTTCTTGATGAAGAACAATATTTACAAGAAATAGAAAACTAAGAGGGATTTATGGAATACGGTCATTTTAAGGAAGAAAATTTTTCAAAAAGACATATTGGTCTTAACGAAGNAGATAAAAGNAANCTTTTAAAAAAACTTGGNTATGAAACAATGGACAAGTTCATTAATGATGTTGTGCCTCAAAATATAAAAAGAAGTGCACCTATGAAAATTGAAAAAGAGCTTTCAGAAAAACAGCTTCTTTCAAAAATCAAAGAGTATGCATCATTAAACAAAACTATGATCTCAATGATTGGACAAGGTTTTTATAGTACGCATACACCTTCAGTACTTTTAAGGAATATTCTAGAAAACCCATCTTGGTATACTGCTTACACACCNTATCANCCNGAAATTAGTCAAGGCAGGCTNGAAGCATTATTAAATTTTCAAACAATGATATCAGAAATTACTTCATTACCAATCGCAAATGCTTCTATGTTAGATGAATCGACAGCTGCTGCCGAAGCGATGACCATGTCNTTTAAACTTTCTAACAACAAGAATACTGTAATTTTAGATAAGTATCTTCATCCGCAAACTATTAACGTTATTAAGACTAGGGCAGAACCACTTGGCATAAATTTAATAATTTCAGAAAATCCAGAAAANGAAAAACTCGANNATTGTTCTTGTGTTATCTTTCAATATCCTAATACCGAGGGAAAAATTAAGAACCTCGATGATGATATTAAAATAATTCAAAATGCTGGAAGTATGGTAATTCTTGTTGCGGATTTATTATCTTTAGCACTAATAAAATCCCCTGGTGAAATGGGAGCAGATATTGCTGTNGGATCTACACAAAGATTTGGTGTTCCAATGGCATTTGGTGGTCCTCATGCTGGATATTTTGCTACAAAAGAGAAGTTTAGTAGAAAAATGCCAGGAAGATTAGTGGGTGTTTCTCAAGACAAAACAGGTCTCAAAGCATACAGACTTGCACTTCAAACTAGGGAACAGCATATCAGAAGAGAAAAGGCCACTTCTAATATTTGCACAGCNCAAGCATTATTGGCNATAATGGCTGGATTCTATGGGGTCTGGCATGGACCAAATGGCCTTAAAAATATTGCCATGAAAGTCAATCAATATGCATCAAAATTTGCTAACTTAGCTTTAGAGGCAGGTTTTNATNTAAGACATNACNATTTNTTTGACACAGTGGTTGTTGAAACTAAAGATAAAACCGATGAATATGTAAAAAGAGCTTTAAAAGAAAACATAAATATCCGCAAACTTGAAAATGCAGTTTCGTTAAGTTTTGATGAATTATCTAATGATGAAATCATTGATAAATTAAAAATTGCATTTAAAATAAATGATAAAATAAAAGTAAAAAATAATTTTCATATAAATCCCTCATTACATAGAAAAGAAGGATTTTTAGAGCATCCTATTTTTTCATCAATATCGTCTGAAACCGAAATGCTTAGATACATAAGACATCTATCAGATCGAGATTTAGCTTTAGACAGAACAATGATACCTTTGGGCTCTTGCACTATGAAATTAAATGCATCAACTGAAATGATGCCAATAACATGGCCAGAGTTTTCAAATATTCACCCTTTTGCACCTAAGGATCAAACTCTTGGCTATAAAAAGCTAATTGATGAACTTGAAATTTCGCTTTGCACACTTACNGGCTATGACGGTATTTCATTACAACCTAATGCTGGATCACAAGGTGAATTTGCTGGTTTATTGGCAATTAGAAAATTCCATCAGTCTAATGGGGAAAATAATCGAAACATTTGTTTAATCCCCTCCTCTGCGCATGGAACAAATCCTGCGTCTGCCGTAATGGCAGGGATGACAGTTGTTGTTGTTTCATGTGACAAAAATGGCAATATTGATGTTAATGATCTAGAAGAAAAAGCCAGAGAAAATAAAGAAAATCTTGCTGCTATGATGGTAACTTATCCATCTACACATGGTGTCTTTGAAAAAGATATTAAAAAAGTTTGTGAAACAATTCATAAATATGGAGGACAAGTATACGTTGATGGAGCAAATTTAAATGCGTTAATAGGACTAGTCTCTCTTACTGAGATTGGTGCAGACGTTAGTCATTTAAATCTTCATAAGACATTTTGTATACCACACGGTGGTGGTGGACCAGGTGTAGGTCCAGTAGCAGTTAAAAAACATTTGATCCCATTTCTACCTGGAAATGTATTTGATGAGACTAGCGCTATATCATCAACAACTTATGGAAGTGCTGGTATCTTACCGATTTCTTGGTCTTATATATCCATGATGGGAGAAGAAGGATTGAGAGATGCCACAAAAACAGCAATTCTTTCAGCTAATTACATTGCAAATAAGTTACGTCCTTATTACCCAATTCTTTTCACTGATGAAAAAGGTATGGTAGCTCATGAATGTATTTTAGATATTAATGAAATCACTTCTAACACAAACATAACTAACGAAGATATTTCAAAAAGACTAATTGATTACGGCTTTCATGCTCCTACAATGTCTTGGCCAGTTCCTAATACTTTGATGGTTGAACCCACTGAGTCAGAACCAATGTCAGAGGTTGATAGGTTTTGCGACGCAATGATTTCAATTGCTAAGGAAATTGATGAAGTAAAAAATGGGAATTGGTCTAAAGAAGACAATCCAGTAATTAATGCGCCTCATACTGTTGAGACATTAACTCAAGAAAATTGGTCACATCCTTATTCAAGACAAATTGCATTAGCTAATCTATCTGAAAAAAGTAATAAATATTTTCCACCAGTAGGCAGAATAGATAATGTATTTGGTGATAGAAATTTAGTTTGTAGTTGTCCTCCAATTGAAGCATATGAGCATGAACAAACTTAGTCCCTAGAGACTAAATAAAAGAAGTGTCTCATATTCATAGACTGNAATTTGTACGGAAACGAATTTTGATCTNTTTTTAGAATTGTTGNTTNACCTTTAAAACTCNAAATCTACCACCTCGGTTTTTATTTTGTTTATTATCAATCACTTCAATTGAAGTAAAACTCAAATGAGATATTTCTATTCCAATTGATTTATCAGGCGCTATATTCAATATATGAGATAAAATAGCTTTTATAGTTCCTGAATGGGTAATATAAACAACAGACTTTTTATTATCAAAATCGAAGTTATCTATAAAATTAGCAACACGATTGCACTGGTCTAAATAACTATCACCATTTGGTGGACTAATTTCTGGACAAATAAAAGAGAAATTATGTTGGCTTTTATTATTTTTTAATTCTTCCCAAACATCAGATATTTTTTTTCCTGCCCAATCACCAAAATTCTGCTCAACCAAGTCTTTCTCTACTAAAATATCTTTAAATTTTACAAATTTTGATAATGCTTTTGCAGTTTGAATTGTTCTTTTTAATGGGCTTGTGTAACAAAAACTTTTATTAGGAATATAAGATGAAAGTTTTTTAATATGATCTAAATTAACTACAGCATTAGGATTATTTTGAGGTATATAGCCTTTTACTTTTTCGACTGGCGCATGTCTAACTAATATTAATTTTGTACTTTTAATCAAATTAAACCACTTAAATATATTACTAAACCAAATAAAAAAGCTAATTCTGATATGAATGCAGTAGCTCCTAAGACATCACCTGTAATTCCACCTAATTTTTGATTAGACAGTTTTCCTATATAGAACACTACTATTATTATAAAAATAATTCCCAATAACAGGGCAAAAAAAGGCAAATAAAGAAGTGCTGGAACAAACCAAAGCAAACTTGCCAACATCATATTTTTTGGAGAAACAATCTCTATGATACTTCCTATTTTGGCTAAGCTAGAATTATTATTAAAATTTCTCATAAAAATAATAGCTAATTTACCTGAAGCAAAACCAATACTCAGAATAATCAATAGAGAATATCCTAGATTAACAAGAGAAATTACCAAACCTAAACGAATTAAAAGCCCCAAAGTTAAAGCTGATGTTCCATAAGTACCAAGACGACTATCATGCATAATCTTATTTATTTTATCAGGCTTTCCCCCAGCTCCAAACCCATCAGCCATATCTGCTAGCCCATCTTCATGGAAAGCCCCAGTCAGAAGAACACTAATTGTTATTGCTGTAACACAAGATATAAATACAGGAACATTTATAAGGATTAAAAGTTCACCAAAACCACCTGAAAGAAACCCAACCAAAAATCCTACCAAAGGGAAAGACCATGCCGCCCTTGTTAAATCAGGCGCTTTGTCAGAAAAATAAGGCCAATTAATAGGGATCCTAGTAAAGAACATAATTGAAGCAAAAATATCTACTAAATACTTATTTTGGAAAAAAGTTTTCACGAAGCATTTTTATTAGTTACATGGGCATCAGAAAATGTTGACATTCCGTTATGTGTAACAATTGCAGATTTTAATATAAGAGATGCTATTGCAGCACCACTACCTTCCCCAAGTCTTAAATTTAGATCTAAAATTGGATCTTTTTTCAAATAAGATAATATTTTTAAATGGCCAGGCTCTGTTGATAAATGTGATATTAGACAATGATCTAAAAAATTTTCATCAAAAAGAGTTAAAGTTGAGGCCGCGGCTGTACATATAAAACCATCCAAGAGCACAGGAATAGACTTTAGTCTTGCAGCAATTATTGACCCCGCAATTGCTGAAATTTCTCTACCACCAAAACATGATAGTATTTTTATAGTGCTTGTAAATTTTGTACCGTGAAGTTTAAGAGCACTTTTTATAACAGACATTTTGTTTTCTAACTGTTTATTATTTAAACCGGTTCCAGTACCTGTCATGTTCTCAACTTTCTCATTAAAAAGAGCACATGATAAAGCTGAAGCAGATGTAGTGTTCGATATGCCCATTTCACCCAAAACTAATAAGTCACAATTTGATGGAACAGAGTCAAAACCAGTTTGCATTGCAGATATTACTTCTTCTTTGTCCATAGCAAAATTTTCTGAAAAATCTTTTGTTGGTTCATCTAAATCTAATGGAAGCACATTTAATTTCAGACCAGCTAATTCACATAACTGATTAATTGCTGCTCCACCTTTTTTAAAGTTTTCAACCATCTGCTCAGTAACCTCAGAAGGAAAGGCTGAGACCCCTTTTCTAGCAACACCATGGTTGCCTGCAAAAATCAAACAATGCGCATTTTCTATTGAGGGATTTATTTTCTTTTGCCATCCAGCCATCCAAATCGCATACTCTTCTAATTTACCTAAACTACCTTTAGGCTTTAAGAGTTCATTTTGTAATTCTTTAGCTTTGCTTGCCTTTAATTGGTCAAACTCGGGTATTTTTATAAGGCCATTAAAAAAATCTTCAATATAATTTTTTTTACACATTTTTTATTTTATAAATTTTTCTCTAAATAAATATTAAAGTTAATATATACCTAAATTATCACAAAAAATTCTGAGATTATTTAATTCGATAGGTGATTATTCCTAAAATTTACTTACTAATTAGGAATTAAAAATACTAACAACTTCTTTTGCTATACTGTCATTAACCATTGCAAAAGGTGGTCTACAAATTTTCCATTGATCATCATTTTTTAGAGATGACATTATGATTTTTAGACCGCTTGAAAAGCCAACAGAACTACATGCTTTTTGAAGTAATGCTCTTTCATTACTAAGCTCATGCTGCAATTTTTCAACAGCATCAGAATTTTCATTGAAAGCTTTATAAACTTCAACACATTTTTTGGCAGTTATGTTTGCAGTAGCTGTAATAGTCCCAGCTCCACCAGCCTTCAAAACAGGTAAAAAATAAGTTTCTGACCCAGCATAAACATCAAAATCATCAAAATTTTCACACATAGAAAGCATATTATTTTCGTCACCACTACTGTCTTTGATTCCTGTAATATTTTCAGGATACTCCTTTAAAAGCATTTCTATAAGTTTGTGACTTATTGGAATTTGAGAGACAGCAGGAAAATGGTATATTTGAATTTTCAATTTTTCATTAGCAACTTTTTGAATAATCTCTGAAAAGTAAGCAAACAAACCTTCATCTTTAGGGTTTTTGTAGTAAAAAGGTGGTAAAATTAGACAATCATAAATACCTGCTTCAACACTATAACGTGTTAAATCTATTGCATCAGGAAGTGCACAAGAACCCGTCCCAATCATGACTTTATCATTTTCAAATTTTTCATTTACAAGAGNGTCAATAAANTGCTTTTTCTCTTGAATATTAATCGAATTTCCTTCTCCAGTTGTGCCAAAAAAGACTACACCATCCAGACCCTGATCAAGCAAATCTTGTCCATGCTTTATAGTAAGTTTAATATCTAAACTAAGATCTTTTTTAAAAGCTGTTAAAGAAGCAGCTAATGCGCCTTTGATTTTATTTTTTGATGATGATGACATTTGAATATTACCTTTATTAATTTGATCAGAATATTAGTTGAAATAAATGTTTATTGATAAAAAAGCAAATTTTGTTCATTATAATTCAATATAATTAAATTATAATGCTAAATATATGAAACTTGAATACATGACTGGATTTGGTAATGATTTTCAAACCGAAGCTTTGCCAAATGCTTTGCCTGAGGGCAGAAACTCTCCTCAAAAATGTGCTTATGGTTTATATGCAGAACAATTAAGTGGTTCTCCATTTACTGCNCCAAGAAGCATAAATGAAAGATCATGGCTTTATCGTATCAGACCCTCAGTAAAACACACTGGGAAGTATATTAAAACTGAATATCCATTTTGGAAAACTGCACCAAATATAAATGCAAATAGTTTTCCTTTAGGACAATATAGATGGGATCCATTCCCATTACCAAAGAATGAAACTGGTTTTATTGATGGCATTCGAACTATAACAACATCAGGTGACGTAAACACACATGCAGGCATGGCTGCATCTATTTATGCCTTTAATAAGTCTATTGATAACATTGTTTTTACAAATGCTGACGCAGAAATGCTTTTTGTACCTGAAAAAGAAAGCATATTACTTTTTACTGAGATGGGAAAAATGTTTGTTAGCCCTGGTGAAATTGCAGTCTTGCCAAGAGGAATGATGGTTAAAGTCTCCTGTGAAAAACCATCACGTGGTTATATTTGTGAAAATTATGGAGCAAAATTTACCTTACCAGATAGAGGGCCAATAGGTGCAAATTGCCTTGCAAATCCAAGAGACTTTAAAACTCCTGTAGCCAGTTTTGAAGACATTGATAAAAAGCATATATCAATTATTAAATGGTGTGGTTCATTTTATAAAACCGAACTTGATCACAGTCCCCTTGATGTTGTTGCATGGCATGGTAATTACATTCCATATTGTTACAATCTTAAATATTTTTCACCTGTTGGAGCAATAAGTTTTGACCATCCAGACCCATCTATATATACAGTTCTCACTGCACCAACCGAAACTGATGGCACTGCTAATGTAGATTTAGTTATTTTTCCTGAAAGATGGGCAGTTGCCGAGAATACTTTTAGACCTCCATGGTATCATAGAAATATCATGTCGGAATTTATGGGCTTGGTTTATGGACAGTATGACGCAAAACCTGAAGGGTTTGTCCCTGGAGGAATTAGTTTACATAATATGATGCTACCTCACGGCCCAGATGCAGAAGCATTTGAAAAAGCAAGTAATGCTGAACTAGAGCCTGTAAAAATTACTAATACACTTGCTTTTATGTTTGAAACGAAATATCCGCAACACTTGACTAAATTTGCATCAGAAGCAAAAGAGCTTCAAGATGATTATATTGAGTGCTGGAGTGATATAAAGAAAAATTTTACAGGAAAAATATAAATAATAAAAAATGAAATTAGCAACCCTTAATGATGGAACTAAGGACGGTCAACTTATAATCGTATCAAAGGATCTTAAGACATTTGTAAAAGCCCAAGATGTAGTAACAACTATGCAAAATGCTATGGATAATTGGGACAGTGTGAAAACTTTACTTGAAGATATTTCAATCGAGCTAAATGCAGGGAAGTTAAAATCTAATACTTTTGATGCCACTCTTGTTCACTCACCATTTCCACGTTCTTTTCAGTGGGCAGATGGGTCAGCATATGTCAATCACGTTCATCTTGTAAGGAAGGCTAGAGGCGCTGAAATGCCAGAAAGTTTTTGGACTGATCCTTTAATGTATCAAGGAGGATCAGATGATTTCTATCCACCAATGTCTCCAATATTACTACCTGACGAAAGTTGGGGAATTGATATGGAAGGTGAAATAGCTATTGTAACAGGTGAAGTTAAAATGGGAACCTCTTCTGAAGATGCATTGTCTAAAATTCGACTGATAATGTTAGTAAATGATGTTTCACTTAGAAACCTTATACCAAATGAGTTAGCAAAAGGATTTGGGTTTTTTCAGTCTAAACCATCTACAGCATTTTCACCAGTTGCAGTTACACCCGATGAATTAGGTCCAATTTGGCAAGGTGGAAAAGTTAACCAAGTTTTAGAAGTTGACTTAAATGGTGAACCACTTGGACGCGTTGATGCTGGAATAGATATGACATTTAATTTTGGCGAGTTAATATCTCATGCTTGTAAAAGTCGTAATCTCGGTGCTGGAACAATTATAGGATCAGGAACTGTTTCAAATAGAGATAAAAATGGTGGACCAGGAAAATCAATTAAAGACGGAGGTCTTGGTTATTCATGTATTGCCGAAATTAGAATGGTTGAAACAATCTTGGAGGGGAAACCTAAAACTCCATTTATGAAGTTTGGGGACACTACAAGAATTGAGATGAAAGACAAACAAAATAACTCAATTTTTGGGAAAATTGAACAGCAAGTAAAAAAGGTTTAATTACCTAACAATTCTATTTGACAATAGTAATACTATAACACAAAGATATGATTGTAGGGTTTTCAGATTTATCTGAAATTAAAACGGGAATCTGGTGAATTTTTTTAAATCCAGAACTGCCCCCGCAACTGTAATTGGCGAGCCTTATTTCGAATGCCACTGGAATTATATTCTGGGAAGGTGAAATAAGGTGCAAACCCATAAGTCAGGATACCTGCCCTGCAATTTCACCCACTTAATACGCGTGGGGCGTGTTGGGGCGGTACTCCGCAGCGGTGATTATAGCATCGCTGTAGAAGAAACTTTCTACAGATGATTAACATTANTGTAGAAAGNGCGTACCATGCCAAAAATATTTTTTTTTATTATACTATTATACTTTTATCTTTTAAATTCAGCGTTTGGTTATGATGCTGAAATAAAAAAGTTTTTGGANCAATTCGACACTAGCAATCGTATTGTATTAAATGAAATTTCAATTTTAGCCAATAAAACACCAACGGAACTCTCGAAAGTCGGTTCTTCTGTAAATATTTTTTCAAAAGAAGAAATTACTAGTTCAGAAAGTGTTTATTTGGTTGATTTTTTAGATAAAGTGCCAGGTATTTCAGTAGTTAGGAGTGGCTCAACTGGAAATTTATCTACGGTTTTTATTAGGGGAACAAGCCCTTACTATTCACGAGTTTTTGTGGATGGTATTGATATAGGCAATCCATCAGGCACCCAACAAACACCATCATTATCAAATTTTTTGACTGAAGACGTAGAAAGTATTGAAATTCTTAAGGGATCTCAATCAGCTTTATACGGAACCCAAGCTATTGGTGGAGTTATCAATATTCGAACAAATTTATTAAAATCCAAAAATGAAAAAAATAATAAAATCACTCTAGAGTATGGAAGTTTTGATACTAAAGCTCTTAGATATAAATATTTACTTGAAAACAAGTCCTCAGAATATGTATTTGATTTTTACAATTTGGAAAGTGAAGGATTTTCTGCTTTAGACAGAAAACTTGGTGCTACTGAAAAAGATGGGTTTGAAAACAAACGATACTCAATTAATGGAAAACATTTTTTTGATGATAACTCTATATTGGGTATTAATTTATTTTCCACAGATGAGTATGTTGAAACAGATGATTCTTTTGGCTCATCGGATACTTCAACATATTATGCTAATGAATACACTCAAGGTATTGGATTAGAATATGAAAAAGAATTCAATAATCTTTCTAATGTATTAAATTATAGCAAATTTAGTTCTGATAGAAGTGGACAAACATTTTCTAGCTACAAAAACAAAGGAGAAAGAACCTTTATGTCATATAAAGGGTCAAGTAATTTGAATGATAAAATTACGTATGTTTTTGGATCAGATTTTATACAAGATAAAACCCCAACAACAAATCATGAAAATGATATTTTTGGAATTTTTGGTGAAATAATTCATCAAACATCACCACAATTGAATAATACTCTAGCAATAAGAAATGATGGCCATTCTGCTTTTGGAGAACAATTTTCATTTAGAATTTCTTCTGCTTATGAGTTAAGTAAAAATGCTAATTTAAAAGGATCATATGGAACTGGTTTTAGGTCACCTTCCCTTTATGAACTTTATGACAGCAGTAATGGTAATGCTGACTTAAAACCTGAAAAAAGTTCCAATTTTGATCTAGAATATTCGAATAATTTAAATGATAGTCTTAAATTTAAAGTGGCTTATTTTTCTAATGAAACTGAGGATATAATTAACTGGGTTGCAAATCCCCCTGGTGGATGGGTTGGTAAATACGAACAAACATCAACAAAAAAGAAAAGAGAAGGTTTCGAAATAAGCAATATTTACAAAATGAGCGAATCTACTTCTTTAGACATGTCCTATTCATACATTGCAGATGAAAATGGTGGAAAAATAATTCGTGTTCCAAGAAATCAATTGGGTTTAAATTTGGGAACTCAGTTTAATGATAAATTATATTTTAATGGAATTGCAAAACATAATACTGATATTTGTGATACTATTAATGGAACAAAATGTGATGTAGATTTAGATGACTACACATTGGTTAATTTATTAGCTAAATATAAATTGTATGAAAATACAAATTTAAAACTTAGAATTGAAAATATTTTTAATACTAGCTATCAAGTTATTAACAAATTTGGAACTTCACCAAGAGCATTTTACCTAAGTATTGATAATGCATTTTAACTGGTTAGTAATATAAAATGTTTTTTAAAAAAACAGTATGGATAATAATTTTTATTGTTTTTCATACTGTTTTNTTTAAGCAATCAGCACATTCTGATAACCAAAATTATCCAACTTATTCTAAATTTTTAAAGAAATTTCCAGATGGGTATCCAAAATTTAGTGGCCCTGGAAATTCAAAAAGTATGGGCGCATTCAAATTGTATTTAGAAGATTTAGGTTTTAAAACATTTGAAAATACAGGCAACACAATCGGTTTTCAATTTATGATCTATGAAACAAATAAAGATAAGAANAATAATATCAACAAGACATTTAATTTATTTGAGGGAGATATTAAAAATTTGAATAACTGGATAAATATACTAAACTTTGAAATTAAAAATCAAATTACTTATCCATTAATTTTAAAGAAGAAAAATATTTCTGGAAGTTTATTTGTTAATCTATCGCTTAATACTAATGGAGAAATACTGGATCTAAGTTTAAATCAATCTTCAGGAAATAAAACTTTAGATAATGTAGCATTACAATTGATTAAAAAAATAAAATTATTTCCTAAGGCTGGATTTGAGGCAAAAAACAAAATTTTTAATTTTCTAATTCCTCTGAATTTTGATCTTAATCAAAATTAAACTAACTTGTTTTAAAATTAAGTCCTATATTAGATTTTTCCAAACTTTTGATAACTAAGACAAATATTCCTGTATAAATCATAGTACTAAGTATTGTATTTTTCACAAAAGGTATTCCCATTGTATAACAAAGTAAAAGACCCTCAAAAGTCTTAGGGTAATAATCATATATTAACCAAACTGAAAAATTCGTTATTAAGAAAAACAATAAAGATGACACTATAGTCATCAAACCAAGTCTTAAGCTAAATCTTCCGAATTTCATTAAGAATTCACTTACAAAGCTACAAATCAAAATTGCTAAATAAATCCATAGAATACCACTATGTAATCCAATGATTAGATCTGAAAGAAACATGGCAATAATTGTCATTGAAAATGATAAAAACCTATTATTGAATATATATGGAGCTAATATAGCAACAGCTAGAATTGGTGTAAAATTTGGAGGATGTGGTATTAATCTTCCTACTAATAAAAACAACACAATATATAAAAATGGTAGTAAATTGTTTNTTGAAATATTACTTAAGCTTGACATATGATCTTTCAATTTAATTTTAATAATACTTATTTGCCATAAACATAAATTTTTGCAACAAATTTATGTTATATTTAAAATATAATAATTTAGTTTTTTTATTTAATGTCAAGTGCTCCAATTTATGAAGTTGATTTAAAAAAATTCTGGGAAAACCCTTACCCTGATCTCAAATTAATGAGAGAGAAAAATCCTATTTGTTTTGTACCTCAACTTCATTCTACACTGTTTACTAAAAGAAATTCCATATCAGAAAATGAAAAGAAAATTGACATATTTTCATCTGTTCAGCCTGGTGGTCTGATGACTACACTAATGGGTGAAAATATGATGAGAAAAGATGGTGAAAGCCATCAATTAGAGAGAAAAGCTATTTTACCATCTATTTCCCCAAAGACTGTTAAGAATATCTGGAAAAAGGATTTCATTAAAAATACTGAAAAAATTTTATATCAAATGAAAAGAAAAGAGAAAGGTGATTTGATTAAAGACTTTGCTTTACCTGTTTCAGCTGAAGCTCTCAAAACNGTTACNGGTTTATCTAATATGGCNTTTACTGAAATGGATAGAGTTAGCCAAGGAATGATAGATGGTATTGCAAATATATCTGGTGATCCGCTCATAGAGGCTAATTGCCATAATTGTACTCAATCAATAGATAACCATATAGATGAAATGTTACCAATAATAAAAAAATCTCCAAATCATTCTTTATTATCAGTTCAACATGAAGCTGGGTTATCAGAAATTCAAAATCGTGCCAATATTAAACTNGCAATNTCAGGAGGNCAAAATGAACCAAGAGATGCAATCGCAGGGACGGTTTGGGCTTTATTAAAAAATAAAAATCAATTGAATTTAATACTAGAGGGCAAAAGNACTTGGCTAAATGCATTTGAAGAATACTCCCGATGGATATCGCCCATTGGAATGTCTCCAAGGAGAGTAGCAAAGAATGCTATTATAGAAAGTATAGAGTTTACAAAAAATGAGAGAATATTCTTTATGTTTGGTTCAGGTAACAGGGACGAGGATGTGTTTGATAATCCAGAAGTATTTAACATTACGAGGAAATTAAGTGCATCATTAGCTTTTGGTGCAGGCCCTCATTTTTGTGCAGGGGCATGGATTTCAAGATGCTTGATTGGTGAAGTAGCACTTCCACTTCTATTTAAATGTTTTCCGAAAATAAAATTAAACCAAAATTATAGTGAAGTTAAATTTACTGGTTGGGCTTTTAGAGGGCCTTTAGAAGTAAATTGTATATATTAAATACTAAAGATATGATTTTTAATATTGTGCATTTAAATATTAAAAATTATATTTAATTTATATATTAGGGGACAATATTATGAGCACTGTAAATAGAAAATTAACATCAATACTTGCAACTGATTGTGTTGGTTTTAGTGGTCATATGGAAAAGGATGAAGAAAAAACACTTGANAATTTAAAGGCTTGTAGATCTATAATTGATCCCTACATTGAAGAATTTGGCGGCAAAATATTTTACACAGCCGGAGATTCAGTAATTGCAGATTTTCCTAGTCCTGTATCATGTGTTAATGCGGCAACAAACTTCCAAAAGGCAATCAGTGAAAGAAATAAAAACACTGACAAAGAATCACAATTGGTTTGGCGTGTTGGGATCCATATGGATGATGTAATTATTGAAGGGGATAATATATATGGTTCCGGTGTTAACATTGCAGCAAGACTTGAGGCTGCCTGTGCCCCTGAACAAATATTACTTTCATCAGCTGTAAAAGACCAAGTAAACAATAAAATAGAGGGTGTTATAGAAGATGCAGGAACAAAAGCACTAAAAAATATTTCTGATGACTTTCAAACATTTGGCATCTCTCCAACAGGAACCAAAATTGAAAAAACTGATGGTGAGAAATATGCAGAAAAAATAAAAAAAGAAGGCTATAAACCCAAACTCGCTGTGATGCCATTTTCAAATATGAACAATGACGAAGACAGTGGTTTTTTAGTCGATGGTATTGTTGAAGATTTAATAACCGAGTTTTCAAGGATACGAGAATTAGAGATTGTTTCAAGACAGACTTGCTTTGATTTTAGGGATAGCGATGAAGAACTTGATAAATTTTGTGAAAACTTTGCAGTTGATTATGTAGTAACTGGAAATATCAGATCATCTGGTAAGAGAGTTCGAATTTCAATTGAATTATCTGATGTTAAAGAAGGAAATACTGTTTGGAGTAATAAATATGATAAAATACTAGAGGACATTTTTGAAATTCAAGATGAAATTGTAAGAAAAATATCATTTACATTACTTGGTGAAATTGAATTATCTAGCTTAGAACGAGCACAGAGGAAACCAACGGACACACTTTCATCATATGAATTATTATTAAAGGGTAAAGCTCTTCACCATAAGGTTCAAAAAGATGCATTACTCAATGCACTAACTACATTTGATGATGCAATTAAAGCTGACGAAAAAAATGGCCAAGCCTATGCTTGGAAAGCTTGCGCCTTAGGCCAAGGTTTATTTAGAGGATACCTTGAAGAGGATTTTAATACAGTTTGGAAACAAGCAGAAGATAATTTGAAGAAAGCACGTGAACTTAATGAAAATGATTTTGAAGTTCATCGTCTTATGTCAGAAGTTTCTCTCGCGATGAAAGACTTCCGAGCCGCTCAGAGACATTCTAAAATATGCTATGAACAAGTTCCTAACGATCCTAGAGTTTTATCTGTTTATGGTGAAGTCTGCCTTAGGACAGGCAAAGTCGATGAAGGATTAGATGCCGTAAAGCTTGCTCTTGAGATTGATCCCGTGGCTCAAGGCAAGACAAATGCTGATCCTAGACATGCAGCTGTTATTTTTGGGTATTACATGGCAAGAGATAAAGAGGGGTGCTTGGAGCAAATTAATAATCTAGAAGAAATTGATTTTAAATCTTGGCTTTTAACAACAAAGATTTGCCGTGACGAAGAACATGAATTTTCAAATCTTGACTGGTTCCAAGAAGGTAAAAAACTATTCTCAGATAAAGATTTTGAAAAAGAAGTTCAAGATTTTCGTTTAAATAATGATAGCGCTACAGAAACTCTAATAAGTTTTGCTAAGGAATTATTTAGCTAGTTTTCTTTCTGTTCTCCATTAGAGCTAATAACAGTATTCCTGGAGTTATAAATATAATTCCAAGCCAACCAAACATACCTAGATACTCACCTAATATAAATAAACTTAGTATAGAAGCTGTTGCTGGGACACCAGCGAGGAATGCAGATGTTGAAGCAGAACCTATTGTTTTTACAGCTGTTGTAACTAGTAATAGGCCTATTAGGTTTGGAACTACTCCTTGAAAAACTAACTGCAATACTAGATCAAAATCTGAGATCTCAGAAAAATCTTTAGGCAAAAATAATAACCAAAAAGGGATATAGATTAAGAAATTTAAAAATGCAGTACAAAAAATTAATTCTGGTATTGTTATATTCCATGCTCGACTTACAACAAGATAAATTGCAAACAAACATCCAGCAATTAGGAAAAATAAGTCTCCAAGCCAGCTTAATTCTATATTAAGCTTTGCTCCATCAGTGAGAATTAAAAATGCTCCCAGTAAAATTAAAATAACTGATAAAGCCTGTAATTTAGATATTTTTTCTTTAAGCCAAATCAAAGAAATTAATAGTGTTAAAAATGGCAGAAATCCATTAAAGAAAACTGCACTATGTGCAGCTGGAGCATATATAAAACCACTGAAAACAAATAGCATATAAATTGGTCCTAGTAATACGCTATAAACAATTGCTCTCAATACAGTAAGTGTTTCCCATGGTTTATAGTAAAAAATAAATGGTATAACAATTAAACCTGAAACACCAAATCTGATTGCAATCATGTCTAGTATTGATAAATTTGTAAGAACGCCATATCTGCTAGCTACTATCCAACTTGACCAAATAAATAGAACTGTAGTTGCACAAGCGAAACCAACAAATTTGTCATTTAAAATTTTAGTTCTAATATTATTTACTTTCGAAAATCAAAATTAAGATAATTCTCATATTTTGTTAAAATTCATAAATAGAGTTTATTTGATTGGCAATATAAATTGTTCTAATTTAATTTTATTAATCACTAATTAGGGGGAGAGTCTCATGAAAAATATACTTATAATCGGGACTGTAGACACAAAATCAGATGAAATAGAATTTATGCGAGAATGTATTAAAAATCTTGAGTGTAATCCTGTCCTCATGGATGTAAGTGTCCTCGGAGATCCACCAATTAAAGTTGATTATTCAAAGCATGACGTAGCTGAACATGCGAATATGACAAATAAAGAAATTATTGGTTTAGGCAATGAAAACGATGCAATGATAGCATCTGCAAAAGGAGCAAAATCTCTTACTTTAAAATTATGTAAAGAAAAAAAAATAGATGGTGCAATAGCATTAGGAGGTACAATGGGAACTGATTTAGCTTTAGATGTATTTTCCGAGCTTCCTCTTGGTTTTCCAAAATGTTTACTATCAACAGTTGCAGGTTCGCCCTTGATAGAACCTCAAAGATTACCATCTGACATAATTACAGTTTTATGGGCAGGTGGTTTGTATGGATTAAATACTATATGCAAATCTTCACTGAGCCAGGCATGTGGGGCTGTTGTGGGGGCTACATTAGCCAAGTATGAAATGCCTGAACCTAAGCCTATTGTAGCTATTACCTCACTTGGAACATCAGCTTTGAAATATATAATTACACTATTGCCTGAACTTGAAAAAAGAGGGTTCGAAGGAGCTGTTTTTCACACAACTGGAATGGGTGGATCTGCAATGGAGTCCCTTATAAAGCTGGGAAGAATTGTAGCTGTAATGGATTTTTCTCTTGTAGAAATAAGTAATTATTATTTTGGATCTGAAGTAAATGCGGGTAAAGATCGACTTGAAGTAGCAGGAAAATTTAAAATTCCTCAAATTGTAGCTCCTGGTGGGTTAACAGTTGTAGACGCGAAAACATGGTCACAACCCCCAAAAGACTTTGAGGGAAGAGAATTTAGACCCCACAATCGTTTGATAACATGCGCTGCATTGAGTGCCTCTGAGAGAAAAAAAGCAGCTTCAATAATAGGTGAAAAATTAATGAAGTCTAAAGGCCCTACTGCGTTTATTATGACACATGGTGGCTTTGATGACTGGGACAGAGAGGGTGAATGGGCTTTTGATCAAAATGCAATAAATTCTTTTCATGAAGAGATGAAAAATATTTTAAAAGAGCCTGTTAAATATTACGAAATAAAACAGAACATAAATGAGCCAGAATTTACAAGTTTAGCACTTCAAATTTTTGATGAATGGCTTGATGAGGGCTTAATAAAAATTAATTAGTTAGTTAATTCATCAATAGTCTTTTGAGGGTTAATAATTTCTGGGTCAGTATTCATATTCAAAAGTATTGGACCATCAAAATTATTTCTAAGTTTGGTATAATTTTTAAATAAATGCTGAGGATCTTTGATGTTAATTGCCCTAATCCCAAAGGACTTTGAAAGTGAAACAAATTCTGGATTGTTGAGAGACGTAGCAATTGTTTTACCAGGATATTTGAATTCCTGATGCATTCTTATAGAACCATAAATACCATTATTAAAAATTATAAATGTAATTTTTAGATTTCTTTTAAATGCAATAACCATTTCCTGAAAATTCATCATGAAACAACCATCACCTGCATAACAAATGATCTCTTTATTTTTATTAATTAAAGCTGCTGTAATAGATGCTGGTACTGAGTACCCCATTGGCGCATTAATCGGCGCTAATAAAGTATTTAATTCCCTAAATTTGTGATGTCTTAAAATAAAATGAGTATAATTACCAGCACCTGCAGTTATAATTGTATTTGCACTGGTATTGTCAGAAATGTCCTTTACAGCTAAACCAGGATTAATTTTATTTTTGAAACTTTTTGGCTTTATATAATTTTCATAGCTATTTCTTAAGGATTTAGAATTAGATGCCCACAAGGCATTTTTTGAAAATTTTGTTTCGCATAATAATTCACAAAAATAGTTTGTATCTGAAACAAGCAAGTCATAAGAACTTTTATTAATAAGGGATTTATTATCTGTTACGTGAAAAATTTTTTGATCTTTTTTTGACTTTACTAATCTTGAAAATTTATTTGTTTCTATTTCACCTAATCCCCCACCTATTAATAAAATATGATCTGACTTATTTATGAATGAAACTAAATTTGTATCTGGACCTACCCCAAGAGAGCCTACAAATTTCTTATTTTGATTATCAAAAAGATTATTTTTTCTGAATGTTACAGCAAACGGAATATCATTATTTTTAGCAAAAGTTTCTAATTTCTTTTTAGTTTCTTTTTTCCATTTGCTTCCACTCAAAACAATTATTGGCCTTTTTGAATGATTTAATTCTTTAATATACGCGCGGAATGTTTTTGATTTTATCTTATGAGTTTTGTTTTCTAACACTTCACTTATTNTATCACTCACCATTGCAAATTGTATATCCTCTGGAATTCCTAAAACGACTGGTCCTGGCTTTCCNTNAGTGCTGATATAAATTGCTTTTTCTAAAATTTTTCGAATGTTTTTAGGATNTTTTATAGTTTCAGTATACTTTGCCATTGAATTGAAAAACTTATCTGTATCTATGGATTGAAAAGCATTTTTCTTAAGAGACTTCACTGGAACTTGACCAACAAATAATATTAGAGGAGTTCCTTCTTGGTGAGCAGTATGAACTCCTATACTAGCGTTACATGCTCCAGGCCCTCTTGTTACAAAACAAATGCCAGGCTTTTGAGTAAGTCTACCATATGCTTCAGCCATGTAAGCAGCACCACCCTCATGACGACAAACAACTAAATCAAATTTGTTTTTGCTTTCTCTGATAGCCTCTAAAACACCAAGGTAGCTTTCGCCAGGAACACAAAAGGCTTTATTTATTCCATTTTGGATTAATATTTTTGTAATTAAAGCTCCGCCAGATATTTCTTTCAATTAAGTCACTCTAAATTTTGGTTTCGTTATATTTGATATATACCATATTAGAATTCATAAAAATATATTACTTAAGTCCTTGACGCGATGAAAAGATTAATTCAGGATTTTTGAAACAAAGAAGGAGGAAAGTTTATGAAATTAATTAAAATATTGTTAACTTTGATTTTGATAACTGGACTAAATTTTAGTGCATCTGGTCAGAGCTACAAAGGAGAAACAGCTGTAGCAGGTGGGCCTCCAGGAACAATTTTTATTGCATTTGCTGCACAAGCCTCAAAAGCTGGTGTTGATATCGAAGTAAACGCAGGGAAGACATTAACAAAATCAATGTTATCTGCTGGTAAAGGGGATATCTCTTTCTATTCTGGTGTTCCAAACCTTTATGTTTTGATGAAAAACAAAAAAGCTATGTATTCAAAGATTGAGGAGGCACCAAATTATGCTGAAAACTTAAGATCTATTTTAGGATTTAAAGCAGGTGTCTTTCATGTATTGACAAAAGAAAACTCAGGCATTGTTGATTGGAAAGACATTAAAGGAAAAAAAGTTTTTCTTGGACCTCCTTCAGGTGCTGCAAGTGTTGGTTCAAAAGGTATTATGAAAGGTGTAACAGGATTTGATCACGATAAAGATTACGAGGGTGTGATACTTCCTTGGGGTGAAGGTTTAAATGCTTTTAGAGATAATAAAGTTGATGTAATGGTAAGACCATGTGATGTTGGATGTGCTTTAGTTCAACAATTTGGTCTAAATTCAAATTTTAGACTTTTATCAATTCCTGAAAGTGCTTTAGATGCACCTGCACTAAAAAAGCAAAGCTCATCTCCTGGTAGAGGAATTACCACTTTTGATGGCAGCGTTTATAAAGGACAATTGACAAAAGGAACTATAAGGGCCCTTGGCTTTAACCAATTTATAGGCACTACAAGCATGGTAGATGAAGACGTTGTTTATAATGTGACAAAAGCTTTTTGGGAAAACCTAGATGATATCCATAAGACTGCTGTTTTTCTTAAAGAGGTTACTAAAGAAACTGCCTTCACATCAGTAAACCTACCTTTACACAAAGGTGCTTATCGATATTACAAAGAACAAGGATTTAATGTTCCACAGAATATTATTCCAACAGATTAAAAAAATAATGATTTCCTCAGGCCTAGAGCCTGAGGAAATATTTTTATGAAAAAATTAATAATACAATCTTTTTCTTTTATAAGTATATCAGCTGCTTTAGCCTTATCAATTATTGCAATTTATGCATCTGGTTTTGCTTTAATTGATCCAAAATTTCACAGAGCTTTATGTTGTGCTTTAGCTCTTATTACAATTGTTTTGTTACCTTATAGAAAAATTGAAAATAGTATCAAATTCTTGATATCTAGAATTACACTCGATTTTTTAATTATAGTTTTTGGTATACTCACAGTTCTGAAGTTTTATGATGTCCAATATATTTTAGAAAATGAATTATACGACGTTACTTATTTCGATGGTCTATATTCAATAGTTGGTTTAGGAATTTTTATTGAGGTTTGCCGACGCTCATGGGGGTATGCTCTATTCTTTGTCGGTGTTTTTGCAGTACTATATTTATACTTTGGTTCTCATTTTCCTAGTTTTTTACAGCATAGTGGCTTTAATGAAAGGTTAATAGGTGAGAACCTTTGGTATAATATGAATAAAGGTGTATTCGGCACTATCACAAATATTGCAGTAAACACTGTATTTATTTTTATTCTTTTTGGAGTTCTTTTAGAAGGTACAGGTGCTGGCCATACTCTCTTGAAATTTGCATTTATTTTGACAAGAAGGACTAGAGGCGGCCCTGCTCAGGCTGCAATTTTAGCAAGTTCAATGTTTGGAACAATGTCTGGAAGTGTTGTTGCGAATATAGTAGGAACAGGCACTTTCACAATTCCAATGATCAAGAAAAGAGGGTTTACCCCAACTTTTGCTGGTGGGATTGAAGCAACTGCTTCCTCGGGAGGACAGATAATGCCTCCAATTATGGGAGCAGCAGCTTTAGTAATGGCTGATCTAACTGGAATAAATTATTTATCAATTGCTCTCGCAGCACTAATCCCTGCACTTTTATATTATTTTAGCCTGTTTTCAAGCGTTACAATGGAAGCGCGAAAACAAAACATAGAAATTAAAGAATTAGACATTGATAGTAGAATAACTGTCAGAGATTGGATTAATTCAATTTTATTTGTTGTTCCAATTTTTTTAGTAATTTTTTCTCTTTTATTTGGTTCTTCTACATCAAGAGCAGGATTTTATGCTGTAATTTCAATACTTGTTTTGAGTTTTATAAATCCTGAAATTAGAAAAAACCCTGTCAAATTATTAAACTCTGTTATTAAAGGGGGTACGCAAGGTGCAAAACTGTTAATAGCTATAGTTGTAATTTCAATGTTAGTTGGAGCTATAGACTCAACAGGAATAGGAATAAAATTAGCATCTTTTATGAATGAATTAAGAGGAGACAGTTTATTTCTTTCTCTTACCTTGGCTATGATTGGAGCGCTTGTTTTAGGCATGGGAATGCCTACTCTGCCAGCTTATCTAATAATAATTGTTGTTATGGGACCAGCACTTCAAAATCTAGGTGTTTCCGTACTAATTGCACATCTATTTGTTTTTTACTATGGTGTTGCATCTAGTTTGACTCCCCCTGTAGCGCTAGCCGCTTATGCAGCTGCACCAATTGCTGGATCAAATCCTATAATTACTTCTTTGATGGCATTTAGACTTGGAATTGCAAAATTTATAATTCCATTTGCTTTTGCATATTACCCATGTCTTCTCATTATTGAGAATTTTTCTTGGTTGGAGTTTATTTCAATTGTCCCACGTCTATTAATTTCAATCTGGTTTATAAATAGTGCACTTGCCAAATTTGATTTCACAAAACTATCTTGGATTGAAGTAATTCTTCGTTTGTCTGTTGGATTTGGAATTTTATTTATGGATGTTAGAATTCAGATTATTTGTCTTATCTTGGGTTCATTTTTATTAGCTTGGGATTTTCTTAGACATAAAAGAAGTATCTAATGGTAAAAAAATGGAACTGATTCTTGAAAAATTGATACCTATAGTTGGATCAAAAGGATGGAAAACTCCAAACATTGAAAATGCTAAATATGTCCATGATATTACTAATTTCAAAAATGGGAAACCATCAATCATACTTCTCCCCAAATCAACTCAGGAAGTTATAAAAATTATGCAAATATGTAATGACTTCTGTTGGCCAGTCTCGGTACAAGGAGGAATGACAGGATTAGTTCAAGGGTCTGTTCCTTTTGACAATGAAGTCATTTTATCTCTGGAGAGGATGAACTCAATTTCAAATTTTGATAGAGTATCACAAAGTGCAACTGTAGAAACTGGCGTAACTCTTGAAAAGTTTCAAAAGTTTCTTGAAGAGGAAGGCTTTTTCTTTCCTCTTGATTTAGGTTCTAAAGGTAGTTGTTTTTTAGGTGGCAATTTAGCAACGAATGCNGGAGGAACGAGGGTAATTAAATATGGCATGATGAGAGACCTCACTTTAGGGATTGAAGTTGTGTTGGCAGATGGAACTTTAATAAGCAATTTANATAATTTAGTTAAAGATAATTCAGGCTATGATCTCAAACAAATTTTTATTGGCTCAGAGGGAACTCTTGGAGTAATTACAAAAGCAACTCTGAAATTCTATCATGAACCAAAGACCCAAAATGTTGCTTTTTGTGGTGTAGATAGTTTAGATGAACTTCTCAATTTACTAATTAGTTGCAAAAAAGAGTTAGGTAGTGACTTATCAGCTTTTGAAGTTTTATGGAAATCAACGTACGAATTTATAATAAGNTCAACTAGTATCAAGGCCCCACTTCCAACAAAATACAATTACTATGTTCTTATTGAAACTTTAGGAAATAAGCCTGCAATTGATGATAAATGGTTTTCTGAAACGTTAAGTAAATTTCTTTCTAAAAAAATTATTAAGGATGCCATTATCTCTTCATCACAAAAAGATATAAAAAATTTATGGAATGTAAGAAATAATACATCAACGGCATTTAAAACAATACCGCTACGAATGAACTTTGACATATCTGTTAATTTAAATTTGATTCAAAAATTTGTTGCTCAATTAGAAAAAGAGATACTTGCATTTAAAGAAGTAAAAGATATTTTATTTTTTGGGCATCTAGGTGATAATAATTTACACGCCGTAGTAATTTGTCATGAACTAAAAGAAAAAATCAAAAAAATCTTCTATAAAATTGTAGGTGAGTATAATGGGTCAATTTCTGCAGAGCATGGAATAGGTTTAGAAAAAAAAGCTTATTTACATTTAAGTCGATCAAAACAAGAAATTAAGCTCATGAAGGATTTAAAAGGAAGGTTTGACCCACAAAATATACTAAACCGTAATAGGATTTTTAACTCTGATTTGGGTTATCAAAAAGGTTTAATTAAAAATAACACAAATGATGAATTGAAAGAAAAATTCAGACCCGAGTTTTTAAGCTATTTAGCTAAATAGAAGGTATTTCAGAAATATATTTCGTTTTCAAAAATGATTCTAATCCTTCTATACCATTTTCTTTTCCATATCCTGACTCATCTACACCACCAAAAGGTGCTTCTGGAACTGAGACTATAGTATGATTCACGCATACAATTCCTACATTAAGATTACTACCTAAAAAATGTGCGTTTTTTTGGTTCTCAGTGAAAACATATGATGCCAAACCAACAGACAATGAATTTGATTTTTCAGTGGCCTCCTCAATATTTTTAAATGGCAATATTGGAACTAAAGGTCCAAAAGGTTCTTCATTTAACACTCTAGATTTGGAGGATAAATTAGTTAAAACGGTAGGTTCATAAAAATAACCTTTATTACCAATTTTTTTTCCACCTAAATTAATACTTGATCCCTTTGATTTTGCATCTTCAACTAAAATTTCCATTTTTCTTAACTGTTTCTCAAATATCAAAGGACCCATATCAGTACTATCTTCTAACCCATTACCCAGTTTTATTTGTCTCGCAATATTTACAAAACCATCTACAAATTTTTTGTATATTTCATCTTGAACAAAAAATCTTGAAGGAGAAATGCAAACTTGGCCAGAATTTCTAAACTTCCATGGTGCAATTTTTGCAAGAACTTTATCAACATCCACATCATCACAAATAATTACTGGTGCATGACCTCCCAATTCTAGGGTGCATTTTTTTAAAGTGTTCGAAGATAACGATTGAAGATGCTTTCCAACTTCAACTGAGCCTGTAAAGGTGACGGCTTTTGGAATTGGTGATGCAAGCAAATAGCGTGAAATTTTGTCTGGTATTCCAAAGACAATATTTAAAACACCTGATGGCAAACCAGCTTCCATAAAACATTCNCCAAGAGCAACTGCAGTTGCTGGGGTTTCTTCACTTGGTTTTATGATTATTGTGCAACCTGCAGCTAAAGCAGATGCAACCTTTCTTATAAAATTTCCACCCGGAAAGTTCCAAGCAACAAATGCAACAACTGGACCTATTGGCTCTTTAAAAACCATTTGCCTTGCTTGACTATCTCTTGAAGGTATAATTCTACCATAAGTTCTTTTACCCTCTTCAGCACACCAGATTGTAGTTTCAATAACCTGATTAATTTCTTGTCTTGACTCTCTAAGAGTTTTCCCCATTTCCATAGTAAGAGTTTTCGCAATTTCCTCTTGTCTGCCTTTAATTATCTCTACAGCTTTAAGCATGATCGATTGTCTTTTAAGTGGTGGAAATTTACTCCATATTTTAAAAGCTTTATGTGAAGATNTTAGTGAATTATCCAAATCTTTATCATTTGCAATTGGTACATTTGATAAAATTTCTTCTGTTGCTGGATTAATTAAAGGCAATGAATCTCTCTCTGAAGATTGTATCCATTTTCCATCAATGAGTAACTTAATATCTTGATTAAATTCCATGCTTTACACTAACAAATAGTTAAATAGATTAAAGATATATTTTCAAAAGAAAATAAAATTATAATCTTCTAAATTAGAATTAATTATGCATTAGTTATTTACTTCTTAAAAACAGATTATAAAATTTAATAGTATGGATATTAATAAATTTGATTTATACAACCCGCCTGAAGATTTAGTTGAAAAAGCCTATTCATATTATTCACAGTTAAGAGAAAATAATCCTATCCATGAGAATTCAGATGGTTCCTTTATAGTAACATCTTATGAAACATTAGTTGATATTTACAAGAACCACCAATTATGGAGCTCAGATAAAAAGGAAGAGTTTAAGCCTAAATTTGGTAATTCGCTTTTATATGAACACCATACAACTAGCGTAGTATTTACTGATCAACCAGATCACACTAGAATTCGAAAAATATTTCAACACGCCTTTACTCCCAGGGCCTTAGCACATATTGAGAACAATGTTGAACAACTAGTGCAAAGCTATATCGACGAAATGAAAGAGAAAAAAGACATAGAGTTTGTTAGAGATTTTTCATTCAGATTACCCGTCGATGTTGTATGTGATATTTTAGGTGTTCCAAAAGAAGATAGAAAACTTATCCGAGATTGGGCAAGACTAATATTAGGGGCTCTAGAACCAACTCTATCGGAAGAACAATTTAAGAGTGGTTGCTCAGCTGTTTTAAATTTCAAAAACTATTTAAAAGATCAAGTAAATTTAAGGAAAAAAAATCCTCATCTCAGTCGTGATGGTGAGATTATTTCAACCTTAATAGACGCTCAATCATCAGGAATTGAATTATCAGAAGTTGAGCTTTTACATCAATGTATTTTCATGCTTAACGCAGGCCATGAAACTTCAACAAATATGCTTTCACATGGAATGTGTGAGTTTATTAATAATAAAGATCAATTAGATTTATTAAGAAATGATGAGACATTAATCAGTTCTGCCATTGAGGAAATTCTTCGCTACCACCCACCTATACAAGTGAATAATAGAAGAAATAAAAAAGATACAATCTTGGAGAATAAAAAAATCCCTAAAGGAACGTCAGTTCATATGATAATTGCTGCTGCAAACAGAGATCCAAAACAATTTAATAATCCAGACAAATTTATAGTTTCAAGAAAACCTAATAAACACTTATCTTTTGGTTTGGGAATTCATATTTGTGCTGGTAATACATTAGCAAGAATTGAAGGCAGAGTAGCATTCTTAAAATTAATACGTTCATTCAAAGATTTTAATTTACAAGCTAAACCCAAGATAGCTAATAGGATACGCTTTAGAGAGATAGAACAACTCAATATTGAAGTTTCCTAAAAGTATTATTATTTCACAATTTATTTAAAACAGACAACAATTTGTCTATGTCTGTTTGATCATTATAATGAGCAAGTGATATTCTTATAAATCCATTTCTTAAGCTACATATAATACCATTATCAAAGAGAATTTTTGTTATTTTTGTTGAATCCATTTCATTGTTAGAAATAGAAATTATATGTGAAGACAAAAGTTTCTCATTTCCATTAAGAGTTTTGAACTTGTCTTTATTTAATGAAGAAAGTAGATATTTTTTTAANTTTTCTGAATGAGAAGCAATATTCTGAATTCCGAGATTTAATATCTCTTTAATTGAAACATTTAAACTTTTAAGGGAAATATAAGACATTGTTGACTGAGTATATCTTTTTGCACCAAATGCGAGATCTAATTTATCATTATTGATATTAAAAGGGTTTTTTGCACCCATCCATCCAGGCATTAATGGAGTTTTATTTATTAAGTTATCAGAAAGATATGCTATAGCTACACCCCCATGACCACCAAGCCATTTATACCCACTGCAAACCATTGCATCACATTCTATCTTACTAATATCTAATGGAATTGCTCCTGCAGCTTGCGTAACATCGATAACAAAAGGTATATTAAGTTTTTTTGTTATTTTTTGTAAACGTTGTAAATCAATTCTACTTCCAGTTGCATACTGAATATAACTCACTACTACAGCAACTGTTTCGTTATCTATTATTTCAATAATTGAAGAAGTCAAATCAACATTTAAATTCTCATCAACGAAATGCGTTTTTAATTTATTTTTTTCGGAGAAGGCTTGCCATGGTCTAAATAAAGCAGGAAAGTCGCTTTTCACTAAAACAACCTTAGAGCCTTTTTTCAAATCTAATAAATAAGGTAATTGGTTAAGTAATTCACTAGCACTAGACAGAATTGCTAGATTTCTAGAGTTACAATTAAATAACCTACAACATGTATTTCTTAAAGTTTGAAAAAAATTAACCTCGTCTTGATCTGACATATGAGCATTTCCATGTTTTGCAATTTCATTTAGAAATTCAATCATAGATGTTGCTGTTTTTTCTGAGACTAAACCTAATGACGCCTGATTTAAATATGTGAATTTTTTAAGTGTTTTATAATTTGATCTTAAAGAAAGTGAATTAATCATTAATCAGTTTAAATTAGTTAAACTTGCATTCAACAAAACCAAAATCTCCAAAATCTGCGTAAAATTCATCACCTTTTCTAGCCTCTATTGGCCTTATAAAAGACCCTGAAAGGATTATTTCTCCTGGACTGATTTTCTGATTATATTCAGATAATCTTTTCACTAGCCAAATAATGCCTGTAATAGGATCATTTAAAACACCTGCGCCAAGACCAGTCTCTTCAACTTCATTATTCCGCATAACTATAGAACCAACACGTCGAAGATCAAATTTTTGTGGATCATTTTTTTGGACTCCAGAAATTACACCTGCATTTGCAGCATTATCAGAAATAGTGTCAAAAACTGTTCTCATCTTTCCTGTATTTTCATCCTTCCTAAAAATACGAGTATCTAAAATTTCTAAAGATGGAAATACATAATCAGTTGCCTGTAAAACTTCCTCACGCGTAACTTCTCCTGCCAATGGCCCCTTCATGCAAAAGGCAATTTCAGCTTCAATTCTTGTTTGTATAAACCTTTCAGTGGGAATTTCGTCTCCACTTTCAAAAAACATATTATCAAATAATATTCCGCTATCTGGTATATCAATTTTAAGCGCATCTTGCATTGCCTTTGAGGTAAGACCAATTTTCCAGCCTTCTAATTTCAATCCGGAGTTAATTTTTTTCTCAACTAAAGCTGCTTGTATTTTATAAGCATCCTCCATATCAATTTCTGGAAATTGAACAGATAAAAGACCTATCCTCTTTCTTGATATTTCAGCTTGAAATAAACTCTCTGCGGCTACCTCTATCTGGTTTTCTGTAAGAGGCATTACTCGTCTTCCACTGTATTAATTAAAGTACCAATTCCTTCAACAGAAACTTCTATTCTATCTCCAGGCTTCAAAAACTTTGGTGGGTCAAACCTTGCTCCCGCACCTGTTGGAGTACCTGTAATTATGATATCTCCAGGCATTAAAGTAGTGAAAGTTGATATATAGTTAATTTGCTTTGGAATATTAAATAGCATTCTACTAGTACGATCATTTTGTCGAACCTCATCATTAACTCTTGTTTCAATTTCAATATCTTCAAGTTGTTTTTTATTTTTAAACGGAATTAGAAATGGACCAATAGAGCCAGATTTTTCAAAATTTTTACCCTGGGTGACATTAAATTTAGCATGTCTAACCCAATCTCTGATTGTTCCCTCATTACAAATTGATATAGCAGAGATATAATTATAAGCATCATCTTCTGGTATATGCCTACCCTCCTTGCTAACGACAATTGCAACCTCACCTTCATAATCAAGTTGTTTAGATACCTTGGGTCTGATGATAGGGCAACCATGTCCAACAAAAGATCTTGGAAACCTAACAAATAGTGACATATTTTGAGGGGTATTTTGACCATCTTTATACTCCTCATTTCTATCTGGATAATTTATACCAACACAAATAATTTTTTCAGGATTTGAAATTGGTATATTGTATTCATAAGATCCCTTAGGTACAATTGTTTCACTATCGTCAATCGAAGATATTAGTTTATCAAACCCATTGTTTTTAACAACGTCGAATAAAGACTTCCACTCAGAATTTTTGTTGGTTAAATCAATTACTCCCTTATCAGTTTCAATACCAAAAATATTTTGATCGTCAACNTTGATTGATACAAATTTATTTAACATATTTCCCTCTAAATTACGGTGCCACTATAGGCTGTGCTTTAAGAGCAGGCTCTTTTGGTTCNNTTTTATCGAAGTGGCTTCCCTCTTCAAACCATGATTTTGGAGCTGGAGCACCCCATAGCGTTTGTCTTTGCGGATCTTTCAGATCCCATTTTATTGGCTCATGGTCAGTGTCTACTGTCTGATAATCTGAACAATAAATTTCTGTTCGGTGACCATCAGGATCCCTTATATACAAAAAGAATGCATTAGAAATTCCATGCCTTCCCGGTCCTCTTTCAATATTTNNTATATATCCAGTTGTTGACATTACATCAAGCAAGTCAATTATATTCATTGGTGTTGGAACCCAAAATGCTACATGATGTAGTCTTGGACCAACTCCATTTGTAAATGCAATATCATGCACTGTTCCCTTTCTGTGCATCCAGGCAGCCCAAAGTTTTTTTGATTTTTCATCCTCAGTATACTCAGTTACTCTAAAACCTAAATCAGAATAAAATTTCACACTCTCATCAACATTAATTGAAAAAACATTAAAATGATCTATTCTCAAAGGTTTAACACCCGTATAAAGCTTGTACTTTTGGTGAATTGTCGGGAGTCTATCCATCTGATAATAAAATTCTATTGGTATTCCGTGGATATCATGAGTTAATAATGTTTTGCCTTGAAAAGGCCTTTCAATCCATTTTGTTTTTATGTTTTTAGAATTAAAATAATTCTCAGCTTTGTATAATTGCTCTTCATCAAAAACTTTATACCCTAAAACGTTGCAAGTAGGCTNTTCAGATTTTTTTAATATTACACTATGATGACCTCTTTCTTCCATACCCCTCAGATAAATATAATCACTCTCTTTTTCAGTAACCTGCAGTCCAAGAGTTTCGACATAAAAAGCAAAGCTTGCTTCTAGATCTTTAACACCTAGTTCTATATGACTTAGACGTGAAATATTAAAATCTGGGTATAAATTATTTCTTGGAAGTGGCATTTAATTCTCTCTTTATATTTATTTACCTAATTTAGGTATTTGATGATTTCCAGTTGCAAAACCTATATGTTTTTGTTCCATATAAAATTCAAATGACCAATCTCCGCCATCTCTTCCTATTCCACTTGATTTAATTCCACCAAAGGGTGTTGGTAAGTGTCTAACATTCTCAGAGTTAACCCAAATCATACCAGCTTCAAGCTCATCTGAAAATCTTAATGCTCTAGTTACATTATTTGTCCAAATATAACCTGTCAGACCGTATTCTACATCATTTGATATTNTTAATGCTTCTTCTTCATCTTCAAAGGTAATAGCAGTTAAAACCGGGCCAAAAATTTCTTCTTGAGAAATTCTCATTCCAGGCTTTGCATTTTTAAATAAGGTTGGCGAAACAAACCAACCNGGTTTCTTATGCGCNTTTCCTCCGACAGCAATTTCTGCACCCTCTCTTTTAGCTATATCAAAATAAGAAACAACCTTTTCTAAGTGATTTTCACTTATTAAAGGACCAACTTCAGTATTTGGGTCTAAAGGATTGCCAACCTTAATTTTATTAACTCGATCTACCAATTTACTGATAAATTCCTCTGCAATATTTTTCTGAATCAAAAGCCTACTTGAAGAAGTACATCTTTCTCCATTTAAGGAATAAATCATNAAAATTACAGCATCTAAAGCACGNTCTAGATCAGCATCATCAAAAACTATCACTGGGTTCTTACCTCCAAGTTCAAAGTGAACTCTTTTCAAAGTCTCAGATCCTTGTCGCATTATAGCTGAACCTGTTTTTGACTCTCCAACGAANGCAACAGCTTTAATATCCTTATTCTTTGTTANAGCAACTCCTGCCTCTTCACCAAAACCATTCACAAGGTTCCAAACACCAGGAGGAAGTCCTGCTTCTAAAGCTATTTCATTAAGTATTTTTGCTGTAACTGGGGATAATTCTGCAGGCTTATGAACTACTGTACATCCAGCAGCAAGGGCAGGTGCAACTTTCCATGTAGATAACATAAAAGGCGTGTTCCATGGCGTAATAATCCCAACTGGGCCAATTGGATACCTTTTAGTGATATTTAGTAATGAACCTGATGGTAATGTTAATCCGTCTTGAGCAGAAATAGCTTTATCAGCAAAATAACGAAAGTTCTCTGAACCTCTTATAGCTGCTTTTGACATAAATCTTATTGCTTGGCCAGTATCCCAAGTCTCACATAAAGCTATTTCTTCTGACCTTTCAACTATTTTATCAGCTATTTTATGTAGGATTTTTTTCCTTGTAGCAGGATTTGTTTTTGACCATTCTTTAAAAGCAACTTTAGATGATGATGACGCCTCATCAATATCTTCAGCATTACTTTGAGCAACTTCACAAATGTATGTTTCATCAACAGGAGAAAAATTAGAAAATCTCTTTCCAGAATTTGAATTCTTTAATTTACCATCGATGACATTCAAAACTCCTTCTTCTTTAATGATATCTAAATGTTTTTTTAGTTTTTTAATATTTTCATTTAAATCAGACATCCTGGCTCTCTTTCATGAATTTAGGAATTGAATTTTCTTTTGGACTAAGTTCGGCATCAATATTTCTCATTTCCATTGATAATGCAAATGGCGAAGTGTCAAGAACAGGCTTTAAAAATTTTTTTGCTGCTTGAAAGATATGTTCAGTAGCCTCTTTTCTGACTTCCATGTCGCGCCCTTCTCTTAACCTCACTGAAATATCAATGAAACCGTTTTGTGGATTGTTATCAGCAATTGCATAATGATCACAACAAATTGCTCTAACCCTAATTCCCTTTACGGGNAAAACTCCCGTTTCTATTCCAGCAATTCTAAGAACATTACATANCTCTTTCATATTNATTTTTTTTTCAAGATTTGCTGAGTATTCAATCGAAAAATGTGGCATTTAAATTATAACAGAAAAATTATAAATTTTTCCCTCCGTCAATTACAATTTTTGTTCCCGTGGCTGTTTTTAAATGTGTAATACATCCCAAGATAGCAAGGGCTACGTCTTCAGGTTCTACAATTTTTTGAAGTGGTGTTTTTTTAGCTAACTCTGTTAAAGCTTCTCTATCTCTACCTTCAACAAAATCGGTAGCAACAGCAGCCGGTGAAACACATAAAAATCTAATTTTGGGACCAAAAACTCTTGCCAATGACATAGTCATGGTATCAAGCGCAGCTTTTGAAGAACAATAAGCTATATTGCTCCCTGAACCAGTAAAAGCAGAAATGGAAGAAACATTTATCACAACAGCATCATCNCTATTTTCCAACAATGGCATAAGCGATCTTATAACAGAGTATGGGCCTCTNGTATTTGCTAAAAGAATTTTATCAAATAATTCTATATCAAGTGAGCTCAAGTCTTTATGAGGAATAGGCTTTGTAAAACCGGCTGAATTTACAAGTATATCAAGCTTACCAAAAGATTGATTAATTACCTCGGCAACTCCTTCTGAGGTTTTGTGATCTTCCAATTTGATTTGATGAATCATATGATTTTTATTTGGTAAGCTATTAATAATATCTTTAGCTCTTTCCTCTCCATTATAATAACCAACTATTACCGTGGCACCTTTATTCGCTAGCAGTTTTACTGTTTCAAGACCAATTCCATTGCTTCCTCCTGTAACTAAAGCGATTTTATTTTCTAATTCAGCATTTCCCATTTTATTCTCCCCAAATCTTATTTGAGGTCTCAATTACAAGCTCAAGTTTCCTTTTTTGATCATCAAATGAAATAATATTTCCTTCTTCTGTAGAGGAAAAACCGCACTGAGGAGCTATTCCAAGTTGATCCATCGAAACAAATTTTGAAGCCTCATCAAATTTTCTTTGCAAAAATTCAACATCCTCTAATTTACCTTTTTTTGTTGTAATAAATCCNGGCAAGACCCTTTTATGTCCTTTAGGTAAGTATTTTAATGGCTCTAATCCGCCAGATCTTTCATCATCATATTCTAAAAAATATACATCAATATCAATTTCATTAAATACCGCATCAACTGCAGGATCATAAGCACCTTTAGCTGCAAAATTTGACTTAAAATTCCCCCTACATAAATGCATACCTATTGTCATATCATCAGGTCGATCTTTAATAGATTCATTTAACATCCATGCATATTTATTGATTAAATCATCAGGATTTTCACCAAATTTTGTTCGAACAGACCTGTGATCAGGATCACATAAATAAGCAAAAAATATATCATCCATTTGTAAATATCGACAACCGATTTCATAAAACTCTTTGACAGCTTTTTTATATGCTTGAGCAATATCAAAAAATAAATTCTCATTATCACTATATTCTTTTGGATAAATATCATCGGGCGTCGTCCTAAAATGACAACAACTTGGACCAGGAATAGATATTTTCGGTAAAACATTTGTATTGGCTGAAACAAATTTGAAATGATTAAGCATTGGGTGATCAGAAGGAAAGTCTATTTTGCCTTTTATTACTGGGAAAAAGGGCCTTAGTTTTGCACCTGAAAATTGAACTCCAGTTTCTCTTTCCTCTAACTCAAAACCACTTAAACCTTCAATAAAATCATAGTGCCAAAAAGATCTTCTAAACTCTCCATCTGTTACAACTTTAAACCCAAGACTTTCTTGAAAATTTATAACTTTTTTTATTTCATTATCTTCAATTGACTTCAGCTCATTTATACTTGCTGTTTTGTCCTCAAAATGCATTTTTCGAGCATCTTTAATTGCTAATGGCCTCAGCAAACTTCCAACATGATCAGCTCTAAAGAGTGGTTTTTGACTCATTTAATGCTCCTAAAAATTTACTTCATTGTAAAATTTATTTTGGTTTAGTTTTTTATTTTTGAGGCTATCATATTATTTAAACAATTTTAAACCATAGTTTGAAATAAATGATAAATGGGTTTAGTTTAACGCTAGGTTTATATAAAATATTTCAAACTAATTAATTGTTATCGAAAATGAGTAAGTTAGAGAACAATATTTCCATTCTAGAAAAGAGAAAGCTGCAAGCAGAAGTTGCAAAGTCAATTTTTGAAGAAATGAAAATTGAATTAGGAGAGGACAAAGCAAAAAAAATTTTAAAAAATGCAATAATTAAGAATGCTATAGATGAAGGTAAAAAGTTTAGAAAAAANATAGATGGCCAAACTAAGGACAANGAAACTGTTATTAAAAAGTTTACTGATGTTTTTGAACTATGGAAAACAGGTGGCGCTCTTGAAATAGAAGAAATTAAAAAAAATGATGATGAATATCACTTCAATGTTACGAGGTGCAAATATGCCGAAATGTATAATGAAATGGGGCTTAAGGACATTGGCCAACTCTTATCTTGTAATAGGGATTACAATTTTTCTGTTGGGTTTGACAAAAACTTAATACTTGAAAGAAAAAAAACCATCATGGAAGGACATAGTTGTTGTACATTTAGATACAGTAACAAAGAGAAAACTTGAAAATGTATAATCAACAAGAAATCGACAAGATTAGATACAACTCCATACCAGAGCAGAAGTTATTAATTGGTAGCAAATGGGTAAAGGCCAAACAAGGCAAAATTCAAAATATAATTAGTCCAATTAACGGAGAAAAAATATCGGAAATACAGGTATCTGATGAAGCTGACGTTGATGAGGCTGTAAAATCAAGCAGAGCTATTTTTGAGAAAGGTCAATGGTCAAATATGCCACCTGCTGCTAAAAAAAAGGTGATGCATAAAATAGCTGATTTGATTGAGGGTAGTATGCTTGAATTAGCTGTTCTGGGAGTAAGAGATAATGGCACCGAAATAAATATGGCCTACAAAGCAGAACCTGGNTCAGCAGCTGGAACATTTAGGTATTATGCTGAGGCTATAGATAAAGTTTATGGGGAGATCTCTAATACATCAAATGATTTTGTTGGTCTAATTCAAAGAGAACCTGTTGGTGTTGTGGGCGCAATTGTGCCTTGGAATTTTCCATTAATGATTGGAGCCTGGAAAATAGCGCCTGCATTGGCTATGGGAAATTCAGTTGTTATAAAACCTTCTGAAGCAGCCTCTTTATCAATTTTAAGATTAGGAGAAATTTGTCTCGAAGCTGGTTTGCCACCAGGTACACTAAATATTGTTACAGGAAATGGAAGGACAACTGGTCAAGCTCTAGCACGTCATATGGACGTTGATGTTTTGACCTTTACAGGTTCAGGAAATACAGGGAGACAATTGTTAGAATATTCTGCTCAATCAAATATGAAAAGAGTTTATCAGGAACTAGGTGGAAAATCTCCAAATATTATTTTTAGTGACACTGATAATTTAGAAGAGGCTGCCAAAGTATCTGCAATGGGAATATTTAGAAATTCAGGAGAAGTGTGTGTAGCTGGTTCTCGTTTGTTAGTTGAAGATAAAATTCATGATGAATTTTTAAATTTAATTTCTAANTTTTCAAGNAAGCTTAAAATAGGGGATCCTCTAAACATTCAAAATGATGTGGGAGCAATTAACAGTGAAAGTCAACTTCAGTCAGATATGGACTTTGTTAAAAAAGCTGAGACTGAAGGNGGCATTGTAGAACTAGGTGGGAAAAGAGTTCATGAAGCAACTGGTGGTTTTTACATGGANCCAACNATTGTATCCTCTGTAAAAAAAGATATGGATATTTTCCAAAATGAAGTTTTTGGACCAGTCTTAACTGTTACATCTTTTTCAAATGAGGAAGAAGCTGTTCAACTAGCAAATGGAACTTCATTTGGCTTAGCTTCTGGTGTTTGGACAACTAATTTGTCTAGAGCTCATAGAATGATTAAGAAAATCAAAGCAGGTACGGTATTTGTAAATACATATGGTGGCTCTGACAATACATTGCCATTAACTGGTGTTAAGCAATCTGGAAACGGCTCTGACAAATCGCTACACGCATTAGATAAATTTACAGACCTAAAATCAGTTTGGATGAAGTTGTAAATCTAACTTTAAATTGGAGTTAATATGAAACATGAGAATTTTTTAAGAGAAAATAATGCGAGGCATTTCTGGCACCCAATGGCTCACCCATCTGAAATGTTAGAAAATCCTCCAATGATTATAACTAAAGCTGAGAATACTGAAGTACAGAATGTTGACGGTCATACTATGCTTGATGCAGTTGGTGGTCTTTGGAATGTAAATTTAGGTTATAGCTGTGAACCAATTAAAAAAGCCATTAATGATCAGCTTAACACAATGCCGTATTGTAATACTTTTAGAGGCATTACAAATGATAAAGCGATAGAGCTATCTTACAAGCTTAAAGAGTGGTTTTACGCTGATGGAATGGAAAAAGTTTTTTTTACTCAAGGGGGTTCTGACTCAATAGATACTGCTATGCGTTTAGTAAGACAATTCTGGAAAGTCAAAGGAATGAATGACCGAGTTAAATTTATTGCATTAAGTAAAGGTTATCATGGGACGCATTATGGAGGCGCGTCATTATGTGGTGACCCTCGATTTAGAAGAAACTATGAACCTGGTGTGCCTGGAATTTTTCATATACCAGCNCCATACACATACAGGAACCCTTTTAATGAGGAGAACCCAGAAATTTTATCTGAGAAGTGTATTCAAAGTCTAGAAGCTCTAATTTCAAGTCAAGGTTCTGATACAATAGCAGCTTTTGTTATGGAACCTATTGTTGGGTCTGGAGGGGTAATCGTCCCTCACGAAAGTTTTATGAGAAAGATTAGGCAGATATGTGACAAGTATGGAATATTACTGATAGCAGATGAAGTGATATGTGCATTTGGAAGAACAGGTGAATGGACAGGTTCCAGATTATGGGGTGTTAAACCAGATATCATGACTATTGCAAAAGCTCTTACCGGTGGTTATTTCCCGATGGGTGCAACTTTAATGTCTGGTGAAATATCAGATGCAATAGAAAAAAACAACGATGCTTTAGGAATGCTTGGACATGGATACACTAATTCAGGCAATCCTGTTGGAGCAGCGGCGGCTCTTGCAGCTCTTGAAGAAACAAATAAACTTAATTTAGCAACAAATGCTAAATCTAGAGGGGCTGAACTACTTTTAGGGTTAAACAAACTAAAAACAAAATATCGTGTTATAGGAGATGTAAGGGGTAAAGGTTTGATGGCAGCTATAGAGATTGTTGAAGACCAAGAAACTAAAAAACCAGCAAACAAAGATTTAGTTTCAAAAATTTATAAAACTGTATGTGAGGAAGGAGTATTAGTTAGAGCCTCTGGAAATAACTTCATCATTTCTCCGTCGCTTATAATAACAAAAGAGCATGTTAATAAAATTGTCTCAGCTTTAGATAAAGGGTTTTCTATAATTTAGAATTATTTTTTTGATAGAATATAGTCAGCACCTTTCTCAGCTATCATTATCACTGAAGCATTTGTATTCCCCCTGATAATCTTTGGCATTACAGATGCATCAATTACTCTTAAATTATCGATATTTTTTACTTTTAAATTAGAGCTTAGAACACCTTTATGGCCCATAGCACAGGTGCCTGACGCGTGATAACCTAAGAAACTATTTTTCTTAATAAAAAGTTTTAAATCACTATTACTTAATTCTTTTANAGGATTATTTAAAACATATCTGTCCATTGGAGGGGATAACATTATCTGACAAAGCTTCTTTAAAGCATTCGCAATTTCACCCAAATCATTTTCACTTTCCCATAGTAAATGATTGATTATTGGAGGTGAAAATGGATTTCTTTCAGATATTGAAACTGAACCTCTTGTCTCAGGGTTCAAAAGACATGTACCAGTTAAAATTGCTGAATATTTTGGTAATTTGAGACTTGTAAGTGGTGAATAATGGTATGTAAATGGAGAGAAATGTATTTGTGCATTTGGCCTATCATCAATTTTCTTTGTATTAAAAAAAGCACAGCATGTTGCAGCTGGAGTTGCAATAGGACCTTGTCCTCTAAAAAGCCAATTTAAACCATGCTTTACAATATTTAAAAAATCAAATTCAGTATTGTAAGTAGAAATGTTAGTTGTAAATTCACAATAACAACCAGGATGATCTTGCAAATTGGCCCCAACAAATTGATTATCAAGCTTTACTTCAATACCTTTGGATTTTAGAAATGCACCATCACCTACACCTGATCTTTGCAAAATTAGAGGACTCCCAATTGAGCCAGCAGAAATTATAATTTCTCCTTTAGAATAATAGCTTTCAGGGATATTATTATTTATAATATTTACCCCTAAAACTCTGTTTTGCTCAATAATCAATTTGTCTACTAAAACACCAGAAATAACTTTAAGATTATTTCTTTTAATTGAAGGCTTTAGAAAAGCTGTTGAAGTATTATGTCTAAATCCATTTTTTTGAAATACCTGGATTTTACCAACTCCAGTTTGAGTTTCACCATTAAAATCATCATTTATTGGCAGCTGACAATTTAAGGAGGCCTCTATGAATTTCTCATTAAGTAAATGGTTAGACTTTAAATTAGATATATTTAAAGGACCATTATCACTATGGTAAAATGAATTTCCTCTTTCATTATTTTCAGACTTTTTAAAATATTCAAGATTTTCTTTGAAGCTCCATCCGCTTACACCAAAATTTTCCCATTCGTCAAAATCTTCTTTCTGACCTCTGATATAAATCATTCCATTAAGTGAACTTCCACCACCCCATACTTTGCCAGCAGGCCATATTGCACTGAAATTATTTCTTGTATGATCAGGTTGGGCTTTGTAACACCAATCAAAATTTTCTTTACCAAATACTAATGGTTGCAATGCTGGTACTTTAATTTTGATTGAATTATCTTTAAAACCTGCCTCAAGAAGGAGAACTTTATTGTTTTTATCTTCTGAAAGTCTATTTGCTAAAACACAACCTGCAGTACCTGCACCTAAAATTATATAATCCCATTCAATATTTTCTAGTGACATTTAATCTAACTTACTTAAGTTTCAAATATGGTTTAGTATAAAATATATAACTGTAGAATTGTTTAAAGTTAAAACTATGATTAAAAAAGATATTTCTAAAATCATTGAAAAAGATCATGTGAAATTTATTTCGGTATGCTTTGTTGACGCCTTAGGTCAACTAAGGAGTAAATTAGTCAATAAAAGAAAAGTTATTGATGCCTTAAATAAAGATGGANANGGTTTAACAATAGCCCTTCCTTCACTAGCTTTAGGTTACTGTGATACACAGGTAGAAATATCAGGATTTTCATCTAATAAGGATAAATTTGGTGATATTCCAGCAAAAATAGATTTTGACAGTTTAAGAATTTTACCTTTTGAAAATGAAGGCCAAAATTTAATTTGTTTTATAGAACTGGAGGATGAATACAAAAGTTTTTGTTCTAGAAGTATTTTAAAAAAGATTTTAAATAAAGCAAATAAACAAGATCTTTACCCTCGTTTTGGTGTAGAATTAGAATTTACTCTTTTAGATGAAACTTCAAAATCCATCAAAAATAAGAGCTATAATAATCTTTCAACAACAACTTTAGAAAGTTCATATAACCTGCTCCAAAGACAAAATTTGCAATCTGAAATATATAACAACTTCATAAACTTTTCAGAGATAATGAAAATTGAAGTCGAAGCATGGCATGAAGAAATGGGTGCAGGTTTTATGGAAGTTGCTCTTTTATCAGGCAAAACTATAAAATCGGCTGATGATACAATCTTAGTTAAGCATTTAATCAAACAGATTGCTCTACGGCATGATAAATTAGCTACATTTATGGCAAGGTGGAGTAATGATGCTGATGGCCATAGTGGCCATATCCATATTTCACTCGAAAATGATAAAAAAGAAAATTTATTCAAAAATAATTCAAAGACTTTTAAAAACTTTGTCTCAGGGATGCAAAGTTATTCACCTGAATTAATGCTTTTATTTGCTCCAAATGCTAACTCCTTCAAGAGGTATCAACCTGAGATATTTACTCCTATAATGAATGATTGGGATTGGGATAGCAGGAAAGTAGCTTTTAGAGCAATAAANGGAGAAAATTCGAGAATAGAAAATAGAATACCTGGTGCAGATATGAATCCATACTTAGGAATTGCAGCCACAATTGCAACAGGACTAGAGGGTATCAATAACAATAATTCAGAGAAAGTTCAAAGATTAGTTAAACTTCCATCAAACGTATCTGAGGCATGTAAAAAGCTTGAACGTTCTAAAATTGCAAAGAAATATTTTTCAAATGAATTTGTAAGTTTTTTTTGTGAGTTTAGACAAAAAGAAAATGCAATTGAAAGTTCAAAAATAACAGATATAGAAAAAAAGCGCTTGATTGAATTTTCCTGAACCTTACTATCAAAAAAATTAACGGATTGAAAAAATTTGAGTATTAAAAATATATTATTTATTATGACAGACCAATTACGATGGGATTATCTATCGTGTAATGGTCATCCNCATCTTAAAACTACTAACATAGATAAATTAGCAAAAAGAGGAATTAACTTTAAAAATGCTTTTGTTCAGTCACCTATGTGTGGCCCATCTAGAGCATGTTTTTACACTGGGAGAACAATTTTTAGTAATGGCGTCACATGGAATAGAGTTCCTCTTCCTATTGGTGAATTAACTATAGAAGACTATCTCAGACCAAAAGGCATAAGAACAGCAGTGGTTGGCAAAACTCATATGGAGGCTGACATTGATGGAATGCATCGTTTAGGTTTAAACAAGGAAACTGAAATTGGAATGGTTATTTCTGAACCTGGTTTTGAGCCTTACGAGAAAGATGACGGTTTGCACCCCACNCCAGGTTATTTAAACAGAAATGAAGTATTAAATTATAATCGATGGCTCAATAGTAAAGGTTATGAAGGTGTTAATCCTTGGAATGATTATGCAAATTCTGCAGAAGGTGAAAATGGTGAACTTTTATCTGGATGGAATTTACGAAATTCAAGCCTTCCAGCAAGAATTAAAGAAGAGCACTCTGAAACACCTTACATGACTATGAGAGCAAAGGAATTTATCAGGGAAACAGGTAATACACCGTGGTGNCTTCATTTNTCATTTATAAAACCACATTGGCCATACATGGCTCCAGCTCCCTACCATAATATGTATGGTCCAGAGAGCTTTACCCCTGTAGCTAGACATAAAAAAGAAAAAGAAAACCCTAATCCAGTTTTTAAAATGTTTATGGAAGAACAAGTTGGTATTACATTTTCAAAACAAGGAACTAGAGAAACCGTTCTACCTGGATACATGGGTTTAATAAAACAGATTGATGATCATCTTGGTGATTTATTTGATTTCTTGGATCAAGAAGGTAAAACGGATGAAACAATGATAGTCTTTACATCTGATCACGGGGACTATTTAGGTGACCACTGGATGGGAGAGAAAGAACTTTTTCACGATGTCTCAGTAAAAATCCCATTGATTATAGTTGACCCCAGAAAAAGTGCTGACAAAACAAGGGGAACAAACTCTAATGATTTTGTTGAAGCAATTGACTTACTTCCAACATTTATTGAGGCAAATGGAATGAAAGTTCCAAATTCAAGACTTGAAGGTAAATCACTTATGCCAATAATCACGGGTGAGGTAAACACAGATTTTAGAGATCATGTATTTTCTGAATTTGATTATGGAATATACCCAGTGAGAGAAAAATTAAATGTCGGTATTAATGATGCAAAAATTTTTATGATCCGTGATAAAAATTGGAAACTTGTCTATTTTAAAGGATTTAAACATCAATTGTTTGATTTAAAAAATGATCCTGAGGAATTTTTTGACTTAGGTCAAAGTGAAAATCATCAAACTATTATTGCAGAAATGAAAGAAAAACTTTTTCAAAGACTTATTAGTAGAAGAAATAGAATTTCAATTAGTGATGAAGATTATTCAATAATGAGAGATGATGAAAATGAAAAAGGTATAATAATTGGTGAATGGTAAAATATTTTTTAATTTTTATAAATTCAAAATCAATTTAGTCTAAGATATTTTAATGAAGTTAAATCTATCATCTGATAATGATTTTAAGTCTAGTGTCTTAGAGAAAAAATTTTCTGTAAAAACTTCTTCCAGCCAGATTTCTTGTATAATTCCTAAAGAGAAAAAATTTAAGGTTGAAAATTTATTTGAATTTAGACGAATAACTGGAGATTTAACTTTATCTCTCGTATTTCTTTTATTTGTCATTTTTTTATTTTTAAATTTTAATACTGAGAGTGGTTGGGATACTCGCAATTTACCTCAAAAAAGAGTTGGTAAAATATTAAAACAACAATGGGTTGGCCCATTGCTGTGCATGGTAATTTTAATACCAGCTACATTCATTAATCTTTATGAATCATTTAAGGCGCTTAAAAAATCACAACGTCTAAAAATACCAAATAAAATACAATACGAAATTTCGCAGTGGATTAGATCCATAGAATTTATTGTATATTTTCTGATATATACTTTCGCAATTGAAATTTTTGGATATTTAATTTCAACTATGATTTTTGCAAACTTCTTAACATTCAGACTTGGCTACAGGACTAAGAAGTGGATACTTACAAGTACAATATGTTCTTTTGTAGTTGTTATAATTTTTAGATCAATACTGCAAATTAAAACTCCAGTTAATATATGGCTTTATAAATACTTTCCTGAAAATATTGAGGTATTTATGAAGATTTATTTCTAATGGAAGCCCTTCTACTTGGTCTATCTAACCTTCTTGACACACATGTCATAATAGCAATTTTGATCGGTGCTATTGGAGGTGTTGTTATTGGAGCTATTCCAGGTATAGGGCCGGCTATAGCAATTGCAATACTGCTACCAGCAACAATTTTTCTTGAAGATTTAGTCAGCCTTGTTTTGCTATTAGGAATCTATGGTTCAGCCATGTACGGAGGCGCAATACCCGCTATTCTTATTAATACACCTGGAACACCAGTAAATGCCCTTACAACTTATGATGGTTATTCAATGACAAAAAATGGAGATGCACCAAGGGCTTTGTCTCTTGCATACTCATCTTCTTTTTTTGGAGGGTGCTTCTCTATAAGTATAGCGTTAATATGCCTAATTGTGTTTGGGCCATATCTAAGAGACTTCGGTGCATTATTTGGCCAAAGAGATATCTTCATGGCCGCAGCACTTGGTTCTGTTCTTCTGATACTCGCTCATAGACAAAATATGGCTATTGCTGCGATGCTTTTTGCATTAGGTTTTCTAATTTCAATGGTTGGAAGACAAACTTCGAGAGGTGTTGCCAGGTATACTTTTGAAATTGAGTATTTAGCTTCGGGTTTTAATTTAATAGTTGTAATAGTTGGGATTTTTGCTCTTAGCCAAGCTCTTAATTTAATGAATGGCAAAGATACAGACCCACCAGAAACAAAAATTACTAAAGGCCTATTTAAAGGATTAGCTGAGCTAAAAAAATATCCTGCCGTAGCATTTATTTCAGCATCGTTTGGAACTGTAATGGGCATTATTCCGGGTGTTGGTGAATTTGTTGCGCAGTTTTTCAGTTATTCAACGGCTAGAAGTTTATCAAAAAATCCATCAAAATTTGGATATGGTGCACCAGAGGGTTTAATAGCGTGCGAGACATCCAACAATGCTGTTCCTGCAGCCGCAATGATCCCACTACTCGCATTAGGTGTGCCAGGTGAGGCTTTAACGGCTATGATGATGGTTGTTTTTTTTGATGCTGGAATAAAACCAGGACCTGATATTTTTGAAAAAGCACCTGACTTTTTATTTAGTCTTTTTATTGCACTTTTATTTATTAATATTTTAGTCGTTATAACACTTTTGTTTACTTCAAGATTTATAGCCAAAATTATTTATATACCAAATAAATTTTTAGGTGCGTTTATCATGATACTTGCCTTTGTAGGAGTTTTTTCAATAAGAAATAATTTTGTAGATTGTGCATTTGCTGCTGGTTTTGGTCTTTTAGGATATATCTTAAGAAGATTAAATTGGCCATTGGTTCCAATAGTCTTAGGTATGGTTCTTGGATCAATAATGATTGAAAAATTAACTGCTGGTGCAAGNAAGATAAAATTTTGGAGTGATATAATAAATAGGCCTGTCTCAGGAACACTAGCATTTATTATTTTTCTTGTAATTATTGTAACTTTGATCTCATATATTAGGAATTATAATAAAAAAAATATTTGATATTTTAATAGGAGGAAATATGAAAAAATTTTTAATTGCTGCAATTACAGCATTCTCATTTATTTTTTCTGGTACTGCTAATGCAGACTACCCAAATGGACCAGTTCAGTTTTTAATTCCATGGCCACCAGGTGATTTTGAAGACATTCTTACTAGAATGATTGCTGATGAATGGAAAAATGAAACTGGTATGCCTGCTTCAGTTGTAAACAGACCAGGTGGCGGGGATGGACCATTTCCTGGTGCACTTGAAGTTTTAGATGCACCAGCTGACGGCTCTGTAATTGGTTCTTTTGTAATAGGTGTTCCATTAGTTGGACCATTAATTGATATTGGCATTGAAGAAGACAGTTTTGAGCCTGTCGGGATATTCTTAACATATCCTTTTGTTTTAGCTGCTTCAGGTGATGCGCCATATAAAAACCTAAAAGAACTTGCTGCTCATGCTAAGAACAATGATGTTGTTTTAGGACATTTTGGTGCGGGTCTAGTCCCTACGAAAGCATCTTTTGCTGCTGCCAAAAAGCTTGGTTTTGAATTTGCTGATGAGTCAGCTTTTGACATGTTAGACTGTAATTCTCTGTCAGCAGGGGACGCAGATGTAATCAACACAACTCTTGCTCTTATTGAACCATGCTTAGGTGAAATAAATGTGTTAGCAAACATTGGTGAAGAAAGAATTGGCAAACTTCCAAATGTAGGAACTGTTGCTGAGCAGGCTGGCATTAACAACATTGAATTGTGGAATGGTCTTTTTGTTAAAAAAGGAACACCGCAAAATGTTAAGGATAAAATTGCTCAAATTGCTAAAAAAGCAATGTTAGGTGATGCTGCTCAAGGTCTTATGGAGGAAACCGGCGCAAGAGTTTACTGGCAAGATGCCAATGAATCAAGTGCACGCATTGCTACCGATAGGAAGAAATTAGCAGAACTTAATGCAATGCTGAAATAATCATAAATTGGGGCAACAATTTGTTGCCCCATTAAAAAAAATGAAAAAATTAAAACTAGGAATACTCCAAGTAAATCATGATAAAAGTGAAGATATTGGAGATAGATTTCCTGACGATGCTCATAGATTTAGAGATCTTTTTGATTCTTTAGAAAGTAGATTCAATTATAGAATTTACATGACTATTGGAAATGAGCTTCCTGAAAATATTAATGATCAAGACGCATACCTTATTACTGGTAGCCCCCTATCTGTAAGAGATCATCACTCATTTTCAGATGGTCTTTATAATTTTATTAGAGATTGTGATTTAAATAAAAAGCCTCTTATAGGTTCATGTTTTGGACATCAAGCGATTGCTGTTGCCTTAGGGGGTAGTGTTACTAAATCAGAAATAAAATGGAATGTAGGTGTTGAGGAAACAAAATTTGAAAACTTCATGCCTTGGATGTCTCCTGAAAAAAATTTAAGTTTATATGTGTTTCATGAGGATCAAGTATCATTGATGCCGAAAGGTTGTAAACTTCTAGGTTCAACCCAAAATTGTAAAATTTCTAGTTTTTCAAAAGGAAACCACATTTTTACTACCCAGGCACATCCAGAATTTGACTATATGTTTATGAAAACAATTGTAGAAAAATATGAAGAAATGCTTGGTCCAAAAATTTTTAAAAATGCTATAGATTCTCTCTCTAATAATGTACACGGAAATACTTTTTCTTTATGGTGTGAGAATTTTATTAAATTTAATCTTTTTTCTGAAAAGAGAGTATAATGAAAGATGATGGGTATTTAGATCTTAGTGACCATGATAGTTTTTCAAACGGAGTTCCTCATAATACTTTTGAAAGAATAAGAAAAGAGGATCCTGTATGTTGGACTGAAGAAATTAATGGAAGAGGTTTTTGGTCAATTACAAAACATGCTGACATTTTAAAAATCAATAATAATAATAAAGTCTTTAGTTCAGCAAAAGGAATCAGAATTGAAGATCAAACCGAAGAAGAATACTTAGCAAGAAGAACATTTCAAGAAACAGACCCGCCTGAGCACAGAATAACTAGAATGATGTTAGCTCCAGCTTTTTCTCAAAAAGCTATTTCAAACTATGAGAGCATGGTCAGAGATTTGGCTAAAAATATTGTAGATGATGCTTTAGAAAATTCCGAATTTGATATTGTAGAAAAAATAGCAAAGCAACTTCCTATGATGATGCTTGGAAGGATCCTCGGTTTGCCAGACAGTGATTTGGAATGGCTTGTTGTGAAAGGAGACGCTCTCATAGGTAATTCAGACCCTGAATTTACTGATCACATCGTTGATAAACTAGATAGTAGTCAATATCGTTTCATGCCTTTTCGTTCACCAGCCGCTTTAGATTTATACGATTACGCTGAAAAAATTCTAAATGGGGAAATTCCAATAGATAAAAATGGTGTGTTATCAAAAGTACTTAGTACAAACTCTGCAGAAAAAGTGATGCAACCACATGAATTCAAAAACTTCTTCTGTTTATTAATTGCCGCTGGAAATGACACAACTAGATACAGCATTGCTATGTCAATGTATCAATTGTCTTTAAATAATAAACTTATAGTAGACTTAAAAACAAATAATTACTGGAACACCTGTGCAGATGAATTTATTAGGTTAGCATCTCCAACAATGTATTTTAGAAGAACTGCAACATGTGACGTTGAATTTGCTAATAAAAAAATTAAAGAGGGTGATAAAGTGATCTTGTGGTTTGTTTCAGGTAATAGAGATAAAGAAGTGTTTATTGAACCTCACACTCCTATTATTTCAAGATCTCCAAATCCACATATATCGTTTGGTCAAGGTGGTGTCCATTTTTGTCTAGGAATATGGCTTGCAAGAATGGAAGTGAGAATAATTTTAGAAGAGGTAGTTAAAAGAATTAATAAAATAGAACCATTATCAGAACCTACTTGGACAAGATCCAACTTCATTTGTGGTGTTAAAAGTTTAAAAGTGAGAATAAACTAATTACAGATAAAGATTTCATTATTGACTCTAGCTGTATATTGATAACAAATTACTAGGAACAAATTTTAATTTAATATTTTAATGGCAAAACATGACNAGAACTAGAGTATTATTTTGTGATTTTTTAGGCTTGCCAAAAGGTAAATATGTACAACCAGATCTAGCTAAAAGTGGTGATATAGGCTTTGCAGCATGTGCTTTGTCAGTGTCTTTTGATAGAGACTTACTTAATATTCCAGGTACAGGACTATTTGATGGTATTCCTGATATGAAACTCTCATTAGAAAAAGAAACCTTTAAATCCTGGCAGGAAAATACAGAAATTGCACTGGGTGATTTAAAATTTGAGGGTAAAGAATATGACCTTTGCCCAAGAACAAATTTAAAAAAAATAATAAAAGAATTTAATGATCTTGACCTCAAGCCAATGGTAGGCCTTGAATTTGAAGCCTATGTTTTTGAGAGAGATGAAGACGGTGTATGGATACCTTACAATACACCAGGAGCATTTGTGTATGGAACTGGNCCATCTAATGACCCAAAGAACTTAATGGGGAAGATTTGGGAAAGAGCAACCGAAATGGGTCTACCAGTTGAGAGTATAAATGGTGAATATGACAATGGTCAATTTGAACTAACTTTGGGTTTTGATGAAGCCTTGAAGGCTTGTGATAATGCTTTTTTATTTAAAACTATGGCAAAAGAGATTGCTTTCCAAGAAGGGTTAATTTTATCTTTTATGCCAAAACCTATTCCCGAAAGAGGCGGATCAGGGCTGCATGTCAACTTTAGCTTTGTTGATAAAAGTAAAATTAATGTTATCGAAAAAGATGGAAAACTATCAGAAATAGCTAATGATTGCATAAGCGGATTAATTCATCATCATGAAGGATTGTCTGCATTATTAGCATCAACCGTTAACAGTTATGATAGACTACAACCAGCTTCAATGGCAGGTTATTGGGCAAACTGGGCTGGTGACCACAGAATGGTTACAATCAGAACGTCAACATCATCTTCAAATTCTGCAAGAATAGAACATAGAACTGCTGATGGCGCAGGTAACCCTTATATTGTTACATCATCTATTTTGAAAGCGAGCATGCTAGGAATTAAAAATAAATATAAACTTTTACCAGCCGAGGACCTTGACGGAATGGAAAATGTTCGCGCTACAAAACATGTACCTTCAAGTTTATCAAAGGCTNATTTCTGCTTTAGAAAATGATAAAGTACTTAAGTCAAAAATAGGTGANAATTTTTGTAATGCATTTATAGAAATNAAAANAGACGAGGCTNNNCGNCTACAAGATAAAAATATTGATGAAATCAGAGAGTATTACTTACCTTTTGTGTAGGATTTTTTTCATTACATCCATTAGTTTTTCTGAAGAATTTGATATCATGTCTTTTGATCTCCAACATATATGTTGATCAGGTCTTACTAAAATCAGCCCCGAGTCACTAATTTCTCTAATTGATGACCATTCTCCTGCATGATCTTCGAAATCTTGATCTGGTCCAATAATATTACACTGGATTTTAATACCCAATTGTGTCTCAATATTTTTTGCAGCTTTCAACCATTNCTCACCACCTATTCCAGTAAAAATTGAAAAATTCCCTTTGCCACATAAATCTAATAACGAGTGCTTTACACCTGTTTTATCATAGACCCAAGCATGTGGTATTCTTGCGCCTGGATAAGTAGTTGGCTGATAAAAAAGTTCTTTATCTTTCTTAAATTCTGGCTCTTTGTCTCCTTCAGTTAAAACTGAATTTGACTTATATCTATGATTCATTTCCACACCATGAGCATCAAATTCATATTTTTTAAAAGCTATGGCCTCTCTTAAAGCCTGGCGTTGTTTTTCGGCTTTAGGAGAGTTTTGTTTTCTTTCATCCATATTCTTTTTCATTTTCACAGGATCCTGAGTATCGGTAAGACCGAGTGCTTCAAAGATTGGACCAAACTCAGCAATAGATTGATTAGCTCTAGTTACAATTTGTTTAGCAATTGGAGATCTTTCAATTGAATATGTATCAAGAAGTTCAGCACCTGCTTTATCTTTAATTACATAAGCTAATTTCCAAGCTAAATTAAAACCGTCTTGTATTGAAGTATTGGATCCTAAACCGTTTGATGGTGGATGCCTATGTGTCGCATCACCAGCACAAAAAACTCTTCCCTTAGACATTTTTTTTGCATACATGTTATTTACTGTCCAAGTAGAGACAGAAAGCAGGTCAATTTCTAGCTCTGGGTCTCCAACTAAATCCCTAGCTACCTTTGTGGCAAAATCTTTATCAACTTTTGGAGCTGGTTGATTAATATCGTAACCCCATACTATTAGCCATTCATTCCAAGGTCTAATCATTCTGACTAAACCCATACCTATACCGCCAATATCAGCACCTGGTTGAAGCACCCAATATAGTACTGATGGTCTATGTGCAACATACTTTGATAAGTCTGCCTTGAATAGAATATTCATTGATCCACCTACTCCCATTTTACCCTCGAAAGGCAAATCAATATTTTCTGCTACTTTAGAATTTCCTCCATCTGCGCCGACAAGATATTTTGATCTTATTTTTATTTCCTTATTTGAAAGCTTATCTAAACATGTTGATAATACCCCATCCTCATCTTCAATATGTGATAGATACTGTGTAGACATTCTAGATTGAGTTCCACGTGAACATGCTGTTTTATACAAAAGAGGCTCCATAAATGTTTGCGGTAAATCATTCATGAATGATGGTGAAGATAATAAATGTTCAGCTCTAGAATTAGGATGTTTACCCCAGCTTTTCATTCTACCAAGCTCTTCTCCTGCTAAAGATGTACAAAAGATATTTTCCCCCATTAAATCTTGCTCAGTAGCATGAAGATATGCCTCAGCTTCAACCTCTTTACCCAAATCTCTCAAAACTTCCATAGTTCTTTGATTGGTAATATGAGCACGAGGAGTGCCAGCTAACCAACTATAATTATTAATTAAAACATTATCTATTCCGTAAGAGCTTAGTAAAGCTGCAGTAGATGAGCCTGCAGGACCAGTTCCTACAATCAGAACATCAGTTTTAATGTCAGTCATATTAATCTCCAAAAAAATAAATTTTATAAGTAATAAATTTTAGAATTATAATTAAGAAATAATAAATTAATGGCAACTTTTTATTTATGGTTTTTCAAGGACAAAGTTAAATTCTAATTCATAATACGTTGTATTAAAACCAACATCCTTAGCTCTTTCAATGTCATCTACAAACTTATATTCACTAATTAAGCTATCTTTAACACCAAAAACAGCATCAGAATCTAAATACTCACTACCCTTTACAAATACGTGTGTTACAACTGGTTTATAACCAGGAGCACTAACTATATAATGTAAATGGGCAGGTCTATTAGGATGTCTTCCGGTTGCAAATATCATAGTTCCTACAGGACCATCGGTTGGAATAGAGTAAAATTTTGGCTTTACAGATTTAAACCAATATTTTCCATTTTCTTCAGTTGTGAAAACACCTCTTAAGTTCATTTCAGGTTGAACATCAGGTTGTTGAATATCATAAAAACCGTCTTCATTAGCTTGCCAAACATCAATTTCTGCTCCCTTGATTGGATTTCCTTCAGTATCTGTAACTTTTCCAAAAATAAATGCAGGCTCTCCTTTACCATCTTGATTGATATTTTCTCCCATACTTTTCTTAGGTGCATTTTTGACATGGAATGGGCCTAAAACTGTTGATTCAGTTGCGTTCAAAGTCTTTCTATTATTTATCGTATCCACTAAAGCAGAAATGCCTAACACATCAGATAAAAGGATAAATTCTTGCCTTTTGTCATCACATTTTTGACCAGTTTTAGTTAAATACTCAATCATATANATCCATTCTTCTTGAGTGGGTTCAACNTCTTTTACAAATGCNTGAAGGTGNTCAATTGCACTTTCCATGATTTTTTTTAGTCTNTGATNTTTGCAATTTTTATATTGCTGNTTAACTACTTCTGAAGAATGTTCTTCTGAAAAATANTGCATTTNANTCTCCTTTNATTTCTTTTAATTTTCTACTCAATGGAAATAACTCAATGTNNTATTTAGANCTTANGAANCCCCAAATACCTTTTGGGGCTCTTATCATCACGAAAATAGCCACAAAACCCAACATGATTAAATAAATAGAGCCCAAATCAGCTAATGTTTCTCTTAAAATGAAAAATACTAGAACTCCTATTATTGGCCCTTCTATAGTTCCTATTCCACCAATCACAACTATAAAGATCACAAACGCAGTCCAATCATTAACGTTAAATGCCGCATCAGGAGATATTCTAAGTTTTTGAAGAAAAATTAATCCACCTAGAATAGTTGTAAGTCCTGCTGTTACAACATAGACAAATAGTTTTGATCTTAAAATGTTAATACCTAAGCTTTGTGAAGCTAATTCATTATCACGTATCGCAATAAGTGCTATACCTCTTCTAGACCTCAAAATTAGATATACAGACAAAAGAATAAAAACTGTTAATCCAAGTATCATCCAGTATGTCAGTGACTCGCGCATAGCTTTACTTGATGCTATTGATTTAACAATTCCTACTGGTAAACTCGAACCGGAACCACCACCTAGTGACTGAATTTGGGCAAATGAAAGTCGGAAAATCTCAGCAACTACCCATGTCCCTATTGCGAAGTAGGCCCCTCTAAGCCTAAAAATTAAGAATGCAACAGGAAGGCTAATTAAAGCTCCCAAGATGCCTGAAACTAAAATAGCAGCAAATGGATTGAAACCTGAAAAAATTGTTAAAGCAAAAAGAAGATATCCTCCTAAACCAACAAATGCTTGTTGACCAACAGAGACTAAACCGCAGTATCCTGCTAATAAGTTCCATAGACTAGCTAATGATAAGTAAAGAAAAATTTCACTAAGCAATCTGATATCTGCTCTTCCAGCCCACCATGGTGCAAAGAATAAAAAAATAATTANGAAAATAGCAATAAAACCACTTGCCCTACTTACTTTTGAGGATTGTAAAATTTCGTATTCTTTATTCATTAGCCATCGATCCTATGGAATAGACCCTTAGGACGAAAGGCCAGAACAATTATAAATGCAATATGCCCTGCTAAGATTTGCCAGCCTGGGTTAATTTTTGCTCCGATATTTTGACTAACGCCTAATATTATCCCTCCAATTAAAGTGCCCCATAAATTTCCAAGTCCTCCTATAATCACAGCCTCAAATCCAAAAATTAGTCTGCTTGGCCCAGCTGCAGGGTCAAAGCTTGTTCTTACCCCTAGAAAAATTCCAGCTATAGTAACAACAATCATAGAAATTGCCATGGCTAATCCAAATATATGATTTTTACTTAAACCCATTAATTGAGCAATTTCCTGGTTATCAGATGTTGCGCGAAATGCTCTTCCAAGAGCTGTTTTGTAAAAAATAAATTGCAAAATTCCAATGATTAAAACGGAAATAACGAACATTATTAGGGGATACCAACCAATACTAAGCCCACCTGGCAAACTTAAACTTGCAACTTCAATAACCCCTGCATTCATTTTTTGTGGATCAGCAGTATAAATTTCTAAAAGACTGTTTTGAATTATTACTGATAAACCAAAAGTGACTAACAAAGGAGGTAAAATATCATTTCCAAGTGTTTTATTTAGAATCCCTCTCTGCAAAACATAGCCAAAAATTGCCATAATGGGAATTACAACAATAAGACTTATAAAAGGATGCAAATTAAGACTAGTTGAGATTGTTAAACCAAGAAAAGCCGAAAGGATAATTAAATCACCATGGGCAATATTTACTAGTCTCATAACACCAAAAATTAATGAGAGGCCTGCTGCAAATAAAGCATACAAACCNCCAACTAATATACCTTGTATTATTGAATTAATCCAATCCATAAATTATATTCCAAAGTAAGCTTTACTAATTTCTTGTCTGGTAAGTTGTTTTGAATCCCCAAATAGTGCAATTCTTCCTTCCTGAAGACAATAAACACGGTCAGAAATTTCTAGAGCCTTACTAATATCTTGTTCTACAATAATAGCACTCATCCCTTTTTGAATAACTTTTGGCAAATTTTGATAAATGCTTTTAATAATAATTGGAGCCAAACCCAAGCTAATTTCATCAAATAGAATCACATCTGGATTAGACATTAAAGCCCTGCCGATGGCAGCCATCTGTTGCTGTCCCCCAGATAATAAGTTACTTGGAATATTCCTTTTGTCATACAAATCAGGAAATAATTCATATACGGTATTTAATTCCCATGGTCCTAATCTCTTTATTTGGCCCCCAATTAATAAATTCTCTTCTACACTTAATGATGGAAATAATTTTCTTCCTTCTGGTACCATTGCTAATCCTTTTTTAGCAATTTCGTCAGCTCTTAAACCTTTTATAGACAAACCTTTGTAATTTATTTCATTATCTATTCTATCAATCAGTCCAGTAACAGATCGCATAAAAGTTGATTTTCCTGCACCATTAGCTCCTATAATTGCAATAATTTCTCCCTCAAACAGATCAATAGATACTTCAAAAAGTGCTTGAAAATCTCCATAATAAGCATTTAAATTTTTGGTTTCCAAAACCTTGTTAGGCATCCGCTTCTATTCCTATATAAATTTCTTTAACATCCTTACTATTCATTATTTCCTTAGGTGGACCATCAGCAATCTTTGCCCCAAAGTTAATTACAGTTAGTCTATCTACAACAGACATCAAAGCATGAACTATATGCTCAATCCAGATTATAGAAATCCCAGTATCCTTAATTGCAAAGATCGTTTGAATTAATAATTGGCATTCACTTTCTGTCAATCCACCAGCGATTTCATCTAATAATAAAATTTTAGGTTTAGCGCATAAAGCCCTTGCTAACTCAAGTCGTTTTCTTTCAAGCAGGGTTAATGTATTTGCAATCTGATTAGCTTTACTCAACAAACCAGTTTGTTCTAGAATTTGGATGCATGTTTTATTTGCAATTGCAGTGCTTAGTCCAGCTCCATGAGATGCTGCTACAAAAGTATTTTCAAAAACACTTAATCCGCCAAAAGGCTGAGGTATTTGAAAAGATCTTGAAATACCTTGGTGACACCGATTTGGCACATTTAAATGATCAATACTTTCACCTTGATAAAAAATATTTCCTTTATCTTGCTTGATAGTCCCTGTAATTAAATTAAATAAGGATGTTTTTCCTGCGCCATTAGGTCCAATGATACCTAAAGCTTCATTTTCAGCAACATGGAAATTCAATTCATCAGCAACTTTAATAGCGCCAAATGATTTACATAAGTTTTTAGTTTCTAGTATTTTTTTCATTTTAAAAATAATACCAGCTTAGTTTTATTAAGCTGGTATTACGATTATGATGTTTATTAAATAAGTTCCAATTTTCCATTAGTTGGAATTTCAGGAGCGTGGGAATTGTTAGTGATTCTTAATTCTAATCCATCACTACCCTTTTGCCATTGACCTGACACCAATGGAGTTTTTGAAACATTTTTAACTGGGCCATTTGACCAATTAACTTTTCCAACCATAGTAGAGAGATTAGTTGAACTAATTGAAGCCATAACAGCAGATGTATCGTCTAAGTCAGAACATCTTTTAATAACATCTGCAGTAACTTCAAATAATGCATGTTGAAATCCTAATCCCTGGTTCCATTTTCTGCCTGTGGTTGAAACATATCCATTTCCAAGTTCTTTAGCTTTAGTTCCAGTTAAGCTACTTGAAAAAGGATGGTCTGGTGTCCACCANATTTCAGATGTTAANCCATTACCTCTATCACCTAATGAATTTACAAATGAAGGAAAGAGTAATGCCTTNCCAATTGTNACTACCTTTGGATTAAAACCCTGTTGAGCAGCTTGCGCCCAGAATGTTCCAAAATCAGGAGGTATCATGACTCCAGTTACAATTTCACAACCAGCATCTTTATAAGCATTAATTTGAGCAGAAAAATCATCTGACATGGGTTGATAGTGGTCAGGATGTATCAATTTATAACCCATTTCAGAAAGTGGCTTAGGTAAACCTAATTCAGGATGTCCCCAGGCATTTCCATCTGCATCATTTGGAAACAATCCACCAACATTTTTTGCTACGCCACTAGCTCCCCACAAATCAGTAAAAACAGCAATTATGTCTTCTAATCCCCAAAAGAAATGATAAGTATATTCAAAACCTTCTGCAGGATTGCCGTTACGTCCAAAGAAATAAGGTTGCCATGGACAATTAGTTGTTATGCAGGGCACTTCGTTAATTTCTGCTTGGTCAGCAACTGGATTTGTAGTATCAGGTGTTGCCTGTGCAAGAATTATATCAACTTCGTCTCTTAATATTAAATCACTTGCCACCTCAGCTGCACGGTTTGGATTAGATTGTGAGTCTTTTGAAATTATTTCAACTTCATATGTTTTTCCATTATTAGAAAGCCCCGAAGAAAAGACCTTCTGTATTGCTCCAACAACATAATCATCCGCTTCTGCAAATCCGCCCAAAGGACCAGTTTTAGGACTGACAAATCCTACCTTCAATTTTGGATTTGCAGCATATGCCCTAGTCATGGACAATATCGCTGGAGCTGCAAGGGTTGCCCCAGCACCAATTAGAACTTTCCTTCTTGAAAAATTCTTTTTCTTAATGTTTTTTTCCATTGTTACCTCCTTTTTGGTTAAATAATATTTTCTAATTCTTTTAAATGTATACTTATTTTATGCTTTATTTTATCAAAATCCTTCTCCTTCCATTTTTTAAAACCCTCACCATTTTTCATACCAAGCTTTCCTTCTTTAACAAGCCTTTGTAATANTTTTGAAGGTTTTTGATTTCGATCTAGATCATGAAGAACATTTTCATGAACATCCAACGTTAGGTCGGTTCCTACAAGATCTGCATTTTCCAAAGGGCCTAATACTGCAAGCCTTCTTCCAAAGCTTGACTTAATTACAGTATCAACTGCCTCAGCGTCACATATACCATTTTCGACTAAACTGATTGCCTCTCTCCATAAGGCATGCTGCAGCCTGTTACCTATAAATCCTGGAACATCTTTTTCAACTCTTACAGGAGTTTTTCCTATATCTTTCAATAATTGAATAGTTTTACGCATTGTCTTTTCATCAGTCCATTCAGTCTTAATGACTTCAACTAATGGAATAAGATGAGGCGGGTTCCACCAATGTGTTCCAAGNGCCCTGTTCTTATTNACCATTTGNTCAACAATTTTTGTTATTTGAATAACAGAAGTATTAGATGCAAATATACAATCCTGCGGTGCTAATTTTTCTATTTCTTTAAATATATTTTGTTTGAGATCCAATTTTTCCGGAGCAGCTTCAATAACAAACTCAGCTTTTTCCAATGCTTGTTCAAGATTATTAGTTTTGTTTATTGAGGAAATAATTTTTTTAATATCTTCTTTTTTTATTTCCATTTGAGATAAGCTTATCTCAATTCTCTCAAACAAAGAATCTAATGAAACATCATTTGGATCATAAACAATAACATTACAATTATACTGAGCAAATTTGAGGGCTATACCATGCCCCATCAACCCAGATCCAATTATTGTTACATTTTTAACCTGCAGTGTAACCTCCATCTGCATATAAAATGTGTCCAGTATAAAAATCAGAAGCCTTTGAAGAAAGAAAAAGTAATGGGCCAGCGAGATCTTCAGGCTCTCCTAACCTTCCTTTTGGTACACGAGTAATAAAACCAGATCTCACTTTTTGAGCCTCTGGATTGTCTTCAAACATCCAAGACGTTAGAGGTGACCTGAATACAGTTGGAGCGATTGCATTNACTGTAATTCCTGTATCGCCTAGTTCACATCCTAGAGCTTTAGTTATTCCGTCAACTGCTGATTTAGATGCACAATATGCTGTATAACCCGCTGGATGACCTAATAATCCTCTTGCTGAGGATACAAGGACAATTTTTCCACCTTCACCTTGATTTTTCATTTGTTTAGTTACTTCTCTAGCCATTAGCCAAGATTGAGTTACATTTACATCCATAACTGTTGAAAAAGTATCAGGAGACATTTCATCTACTTTTGATACTTTGTTAATTCCGGATGCAACCACAAGTATATCAATACGAGCAAATTTTTTGACTGTTGCGTTTACTATTGTTTGACATTCTTTTTCTGAGGATGGCCTTTCATTAATTAATAAATTTTCACAACCAACTTTAGAAATTTCATCTGAAATTTTTTCTAATTCACTTTTATTTCCTCCAGTCAAAGCAACTTTACAACCTGCACCAGCATAGGTTCTCGCAGCCACACTTCCAAATGCACCAGTAGCACCAACGACTAATGCTACTTTGCCTTTAATATCAAAAGATGAATAAGGATTATCTATCATAATTACATCCTAACTTTCTTTTGGCGGGTAAGGCATAATAACATTCATTACAACTACCTCATTCGTTTCATTTCTAATTTCTCTTTCCATCCCACCAGGAATAAAAACAGTATCTCCTGGAGAGGCTATTTTTGTCTCTCCATTCGCTTTTATAGTTAGTTGACCCTCTGAAATAATATAAACTTTTTCTAATGGAGATGCGTCAGGTCCAGCTCCTCCTCCAGGTAAAAACTGAGAATGCCCAACCCAAAAGTTTTCTGGACCATATTCTTCAAATCCAGACAATCTTAGTGAATGACATTTTTGGTGGTTAGGCGCCTCATATGATGTAGTATCTTTAATTTTTTTAACATACATTAAAAACTCTCCCCTGATTCGATTCTAAAGGACTGGTTTTTATCAATCATCGCTACAAGTCTAATTATACAACCATCCCCTCGATCCCAGTTCCAAGGGAAGAAAGCAAAAGTACATCTTTTTCCAGTAACAGCGTCTAAATCCCCACCTACATTCTCTATTCCTAAAATGCCTTCTTTGAAAATCATATTATGAACAGGCTCCCAAACAGGGAAAGCTTCTTTCCAATCTATACCACCTGACCATTCTTTATATTCCTCAGCTAAATGGGGTAATAGAGGGCCATTTCTTTGTGGACCTATAGCTGTTGCTAATGGATGATCATTAGCTTGGGTATCATGACCTATAACTTTGATACCTTTATCAATCATCCATTCAGCAGCTGAAGGAACTAAACCAGGGCAATAAGGAAAATAATCACCATCTTCGTAATGTTTGTGCCAACCAGTATTCAGAATTAAAACATCATTTTTTCTGATTGCATTACCACATGCTTTTTCCAAGTCATCACCTGTAATTTGCTCCCATTTTTTCTTTGGAATGGAAACTACAATTCCAGANCCAAAAAAATGTGGCAAAGGAACTTCATCTATAAACGGTGTAGACTGTACTACGTGTGCTGGAGCATCAATGTGAGTTGTTACATGCATTGTTGTTGTAAGGGTCTGTGAAAGAACACCTGACTTTGCCATGTAATGCATTCGCTCTATTCTAACATCTCTAAAGTATGGCCAGTTAGGACATTGATAACCAAATCTATGTGAAAGATTATAAAACTCAATTCCCATGTCATTATTTAAATTTTCTTGAAAATCAATTCCTCTGATGTTGACTGTCAATTATTCCTCCATAATTTTTTTTCTTTAAAAGTGTATCACATTTTGATACATATGTATTACTCTATGGAATTATTTATTTATTGACAAGAAATAAATTAAAGAAAAAAGATGGATAAAAATAATAAAAGCATTCAAGTTTTAAATAGAGCTTTTGAAATATTAAAAATTATAAAATCTGAAAAAAGCACTAAGATGAGCCTTGGCAAAATAGCCAAGCTTGCAAATTTACCAAGATCAACAGTCCAAAGAATTGTAAATTCACTTATTAAAGAAGACTTTTTATCCTATTCAACTGATCAAGGTATTCAGATAGGAAACGAGATATATAAACTCGCTGCAACTGATAATTATGATATCGTTAGATCTCTTAAACCAGTAATTAATTCGCTCTCGAACAAGACAAGAGAAACTGTAGATTTAGCAATTTTGAATCATGACCATATGTTATTGCTTGATAGAGTCCTAGGGACTTACCGGCTGGGTGTAAATTCTAAGATAGGACTAAAATTACCCTTATCAACCACAGCAAGCGGAAAGTCAGCACTTTCTTTAATGGATAACAATAAGGTTAAGGATCTTCTTAAAAATGAGAAAAGCACAAATAGAAGAAAAGATAATAAAAAGTTAGAAGATGAGATCGCAAAGGTAGGTATCAAAGGTATAGCATACGACTTCGATGAGAATAATGATGGTATTTCAGCAATAGGATCCGCCTTTATTGTAGATAATAAAATATATTCAATATCAATACCTGTCCCATCACACAGATTCAGCATTAAACAAAAAGAACTAGAGAAGTTTTTGAAAGAGGCAATAGAAAAAGTAAAACCAATTATAGATAGTTAACAAATAATTGATTTTTCTGATAAACGTTTATAATTAATTAAAGCTTCATTAAAATTTACGAGAACAAGTTATGAAAATAAATACCCCCTTTAAGAATATAGCTGTAATAGGAGCTGGAACTATGGGGAGTGGAATTGCAGGTCAAATTGCAAATTCAGACCAAGAAGTTCTTCTTCTTGATATACAGGGTGAAACTCCGAATAGCATAACTGAGAATGCAGTAAAAAAACTAATTAAGTCTGACCCACCTGCTCTTATGCACAAAACAAAAACAGAGCTGATTAAAATTGGGAATATTGAAGACGACTTCAACAAACTTGCCGACTGCGACTTAATTATTGAAGCCGTGGTTGAGAGACTGGATATTAAAAAAAATTTATATAAAAGAATAAATGAAGTTGTTAATAAAAACTGTATCATAACATCAAACACTTCAACCATTCCTATAAAATTACTTGTTGAAGATATGCCAAAAACATTTTGTGAGAGATTTGCAATAACTCATTACTTCAACCCTGTGAGATACATGAGATTGCTAGAACTTGTTAGAGGCAAAGATACAAAATCTGAAGTTATGGACAAACTTGCTGATTATAATGATAGAATTCTTGGCAAAGGCGTAGTTGTTTGTAATGATACCCCGGGTTTTTTGGGAAATAGAGTAGGCGTTTATGCCTTACAAGTTGGTATGGATGAAGCCTATAATCTAGGTTTAAGTGTAGAAGAAGCTGATTCGTTAATGGGCCGCCCAATGGGTATCCCCAAAACAGGTGTTTTTGGTCTTTATGATTTGATAGGTATCGATCTTATGTCAGATGTAGTTGATACATTAGGTACTATTTTGCCAGAAAACGATGCATTTCATAAAGTTGGAGCTAAAAAAATTCCTCTTGCTGGATTAATTAAAGATATGATTGAAAATGGATACACAGGCAACAAAGGGAAAGGAGGTTTTTATAGATCTGGTGAAAATGAAAATGATCTTTTTTTGGATATACGTAAAAATACAGTTTTAAAGAAAAGTGATGGGTTAAATAATAAAGCAAAAATATCTGCAGAATTAATTGAGAAAGGACAAGAAACTCTGTTTCACCTTACTCGAAATAATTCTAACGATGATTCTGAAAAAAAATATACTAAATTTTGTAGAAGAGTTTTAGGTAGAGTTCTCCATTATGCTGCGTCCTTGATACCTGAAATAACATCATCACCGCAGGATATAGATGATGCTATGAAATTGGGTTTTAATTGGATTAGAGGACCTTTTGAAATAATTGATGCCCTTGGAATTGATACAATTTCAGAGCTTTTTGATGAAAATAATCTAAACATTCCAGATTCTCTAAAATGTTTCCCATTTTACAGGATCGAAAATAACGAACTTCTTGTTAGCAATTATAGTTTGCATGGATCAAACCCAACTCAATTGAAACCAGTTGTTTTACCTGAAAATGCTATAAGATTTCATCTTAAAAGGAAAACCCTTAAACCTATCTATCAAAACCAGTCTGCAAGTTTGTTTTCTATCAAAGATGACATAAGATTAATAGAGTTCCATTCAAAAGCTAATACATTGGATGATTTTTCAATGGATGTTGTAAATGCTGCCTGTGATGATCCAGGCGAAGGTATAATCATACATAATGATGCACAACATTTTTCATCAGGCGTAAATTTGAATGCTTTTCTTTCAATGATTAGAGAAGAAGACTGGTCTGGAATAGATAAATTTCTTGCCAAATTTCAACAAGCTGTAAGGTCACTAAAATTTTCATCTGTACCTGTAATTGGAGCTCCATCAGGAATGGCTATAGGAGGTGGTTTTGAAGTTTTACTTCATTCAGACAAAATTATTGCTCACACCAATTCTGTATTAGGACTTGTAGAATCTGGTGTAGGTCTAATTCCAGGAGGCGGTGGCGTCAAAGAAACATATCTTCGATGCCTCACACAATTGAAAAACTCCAATGACGCAGCTTGGAAAACTTGGATGCAAATTGGTTATGGACAAACTGGCACCAGCCCAGAAAAGAGTGCTGAGCTTTTTTACTTTCTCCCTGAAAGAGATCAAACAGAAATGAATAGAGACTATCTAATAAATGCAGGTATTGCATTAATAAAAGAAATAAACCAAATGGGGTATAAAAAACCCCAACCTCAAACAATTAAATTACCTGGAAACTCAATTATTAATAAAATGGAAGAATTTATGGATAATGGTATTGAAAAAGGATTGTTTTATCCTCATGATAAAACAGTGGCAATGCAAGTAGCCAGTGTAGTTGTTAATGATGAAAATGACGAAATGCTCGAGTTAGAAGAAGATGAATTGTTTAATAGGGAAAGAAAAGCCTTTTTAAATCTTGCCAAAACGCAACCAACTTTACAGCGAATTTCATCATTAATTGAAAAAGGAATAAGTATAAGAAATTAAATTTGGGAGANATAGAATGAGTAAAANCGGAATAAGCATGTATGATGATTTTGAAAAGGTTAAAGCCAATCATGTGCCTCTCTCACCTCTATCATTTTTACCCAGAGCTGCAAGTTTTTATCCAGACAAAGAAGCTGTAGTTTATGGTAACAGGCATTATACTTGGGCACAAACTTATGAGAGATGCAAACGTCTTGCCTCAGCAATTAATAAACTAGGCGTAAGCAAAGGTGATACAGTTTCAGTTATAGCTACAAATACGCCTGAAATGGTAGAGGCTCATTTTGGCATAGCTATGGCTGGTGCAGTTTTAAATAGTATAAACGTTAGACTAGATTCGGATACTATTGCTTATATTTTAAATCATAGTGAAGCTAAAATTCTAATTTCTGATACAGGTTTTTCCACTTCAGTAAAAGAAGCATTAAAGCAGGTAGAAAATAAAAATTTAATAATAATTGATATAGAAGACAGCCAGTCTGGAATAAAAAGTGAGACCATTGGATCAATGGATTATGAAAAATTATTAGAAACAGGTGATCCAAATTATGATTGGTCGCTTCCTGATGATGAGTGGGATGCCCTCTCACTCAATTATACATCTGGCACTAGCGGTAAACCAAAAGGTGTTGTTTATCATCATAGAGGTTCATACCTTATGACTATGGGTACTATAAGTGATTGGAGACTACCCATGCATCCAAGTTATCTTTATACCGTTCCTTTATTTCATTGTAATGGTTGGGGACATGCTTGGACAATGACTGCTTTAGCAGGAAAGATTGTTTGCTGTAGGCAGGTATCTGCTATGGCAATTTATGATGCAATCAATACTCAAAAAGTTACGCATTTAGGTGGAGCTCCTATCATACTTGGAATGATAATTAATGCTGAAAGTTCAGATAGAAAAGAATTTAGTCACACTGTTGAAATAATGACAGCTGGAGCCCCTCCGCCAGCAGCAATTTTAGAAGGTATTGAAAAATTAGGCTTCAACGTAACTCATGTCTATGGATTAACAGAAACTTATGGACATGCTGTAATGTGTTTTTGGCAAGATCAATGGGATGATACAGATTTTACTCAAAGAGCTATAATAAAGGCGCGCCAGGGTGTTGCAATGACAGCTACAGAAAGTACAAGAGTAGTTGATTTAAATACCAGAGAAGATGTCCCCAAAGATGGCAAAACTATTGGTGAAATTGTATTACAAGGCAATACAATCATGAAAGGTTATCTAAAAAATAAAGAAGCTACAGCAGAAGCATTTGAAGGTGGATGGTTTAGGTCAGGTGATTTAGCAGTAATGCATGAAAGTGGATANATCGAAATTAAAGATAGACTTAAAGATATTATAATTTCGGGAGGAGAAAATATTTCTTCTGTTGAAGTAGAAGGTGTTCTTCATAGACATCCTGCGGTCTCAATTGCAGCAGTTATTGCAAAACCAGATGAAAAATGGGGCGAGGTTCCTTGTGCATTTATTGAATTAAAGTCTGGCGAAAGTGCATCGGAAGAAGATCTAACAAATTTTTGTAAAGAAAACTTAGCTGGCTTTAAAAGACCAAAACAATTTATTTTTTGTGAGATACCAAAGACAGCAACAGGAAAGCTCCAAAAATTTGAACTTAGAAAACAAATATCCTGATTATAAGGAAGATGCGGAAATCTATAAATTCAACTGAAGTACATAGACATAAAAACCCGATACCGCATGCATCTATTATCAAGGGACTAATGATTTCATCAGCAATTTCAGGGATTGATAATAAAACAGGTAATTATCCAAAGGAAAAAAATACTCAAATAGAAGAAGCATTTAACAATATGCATAAAATCTTAAAGGAGGCCAATGCAGATTTTAAAGATGTTTTAAAAGTTGATTTATATTTTAATGATAAATCTGATAGAAAATATGTTAACCCAATATGGATGAAACTATTTCCAGATGATAATAATATGCCAGCAAGACATTCTCATTTAGCTTCCTTAGATGGTGATTGCATAATGCAAATTGTTTTTACAGCGGTTGTTTCAAGTTAACTTAACAAAGGATATTATGATGAGCTCAAAAAAAGGACTAAATGACGCATACTCAGTTAAAACTCCAGAAGATAATATTAAATTGTATAAAGTCTGGGCATCTTCATATGATGATGATTTTGCAAAAAAAAATGACTACCGCTCACCAGTTTTGATTTCAAACTATTATGACAAATATTCAAATAAGAATGATGTACCAGTCTTAGATGTGGGTGCCGGAACTGGCTTAATTGCTGAAGTTATGAATAAGAAAAATACAATAGATATTGATGCTATTGATATATCTCCTGAAATGCTAGAGTCTGCAAAATCTAAAAATTGCTATAATAAATTAATCGAGGCTGACCTTACCAAAAACTTAGATATTGATAACAACTATTATGGTGCAATCGTTAGTGCTGGTACATTTACACATGGACATATCGGTCCTAATGCTCTTGATGAGCTTTTGAGAGTTACAAAACCATCCGGTTTATTTGTCATTACAATTCATTCAAAAGTTTATGTAAACCAAAACTTTGAACAAAAATTTCAAGATATAAATGAACAAATAACAGATTTAACTTTTCATGAAGAAAAAGCCTATGGGAATAATCCAGATAAAGATCATGGAAATGACACCGTATTTATAACTGTTTTTAGAAAAAAATAATATTGAATGGAATTTCCCAGTAAAGAAATTTTAATTTTTAAGGAAAATATTTTAAATTTTTATAAAAGCTTAAAAAATTCCTATTTAAATAATGAACATAATCTTTTTTCCCACGTTGAAGATGTTATAAGCTCTCTCGAAGATGATCTTGATTTCAACATAGGACATAAACCAAACATTCAACCAGTTTGTAGGTTTTTAGATGTGTGCATTAGCGAAACTAAAAATAGTGATCTTAAGAAAATATCAGAAACAATTAATTCTCTTAAGCATTTTTTAAATTGGCGTTTGAACGATAATTACAAAAATATTTTTGAAGATGATTTTTTCAAAAATGAGAGCTTTGTTGAAATAATTGGGCCTTCAGGACTACTAATATGTGATAAAATAAGAGTAGGACTTCTACTTTTAGGCGATCATGTTCTATACCCTTCTCATAATCACCAAGCATTAGAATTTTATACTATCTTGAGTGGATCCTCAATGTGGCAAATTAATGATGAAAACTTCATTCTAAAAAAACCCGGAGATAAGATTTTTCATGATGAATGGGTAACTCACGCCATGAAAACTAATGGAGAACCAGTATTAGCACTTTTTTCATGGAGTGGCATGATTGAAAAAGAAGCAATTCCATTAAGTTTAAATTGATTTAACTGCATCACACATTACTTTAAGTTTTTTCTTAGCTAAGTCTAAGCTGAATAATCCCATCCCACAATCTGGTGAAATAATTAGTCTATCTCTTTCAATAAAATTTAAAACTTCGGAAATTCTTTCTCTAATTTCATCAATTGTTTCAAGACGACTTTTGGTAACATTGATTGCACCAAAGATAATTTTTTTATCTGGAAATTTTTCTAATAATCTTAAATCATTTCTGAAATGAGCGTCTTCAATAGATATTTGGTCTATACCCATACTATTTAATTCTCCCGAAAGAGAAAAATAAGATTCTGGATCTGCTTTCTTGTAATTTTCATCATCTAGATGATCAGTATATCCACAGCAAATATGTATTATTTTATTTACATCTTTAGGGACTTTATGCAGACATCTCTCAACTCCTTCAATTCCAAAAGATAAAGCATCCTCCACTTGACGAGCAAAAAGAGGCTCATCTATTTGAATGTATTTACAACCTTTATCTACTAAATTTAAAATTTCCTTATTAACAGTATCTGCTAAATCGTAGTTCAATTTTTTCCTATCATCGTAAAAACAATCTGCCGTAGTATCCATTATTGTTAATGGACCAGGAATTGTAAATTTAATTGGATTTTTTGAAAATGACTGCGCAGAAATAAAATCATTAGATGAATAAAACTTTCCTGAATGTGAAATTTTTTTTCTAATTGCTGGAAGACTTGTTTCATATGCCCCATCTCTTAAAACCCTGTGTTCTAAATTATTGAAGTCAAATCCATCCAAGTATCTACAATGATAATGAATATAATTCTCTCTTCTTATTTCACCATCTGTAGGAACATCAATACCTGCATCAATTTGAATATTAATTACCTCATTTGCTGCACGTTTAAACAGCAACTCATCAGATTCGTTTTTTTTATTATGATATTTTGTATATTCGATAGTTGTTTTAACGGTATTCATACCATCTTCACCTCTAGCTGAGTCAAACCAATCCATAATTGGCAAGTAATCAGGCTTGGGGAAAGATCCAATAGTAGTAGTTAAAATCTTGTTTTTATTCATATTAACATTTTACGTTAAATATAAAAAAAAATAACAGAATTAATATGGAAGACCTACATAATTTTCTGAAAAAGATTTTTGCGCTTCGATAGAATTTGATAAGTATTCTAACTCTGCTAGTTGAATTTTCCTATCAAATTCATCTTGATTCGGAAAATTATGCATTAATGTAGTCATCCACCAACTAAAGCGTATTCCCTTCCAAACTCTCAACAAAGCTTTTTCAGAATAAGTGTTTAACAAGTGATCATCATTATTTTTAAAAAATGTAATTAATCCTTCCGATAAATAATGAATATCTGAAACAGCCAAATTCAAACCCTTAGCGCCTGTAGGAGGAACGATATGCGAAGCATCACCAGCAAGGAATAAATTACCCCATCTCATAGGCTCAGAAACAAAACTTCTTAATGGAGCAATTGACTTTTCAATAGAAGGACCTGTAATTAAAGTATCAGAAGCTTCAGTTGGAAGTCTTAACTTTAACTCTTCCCAAAAATTATCATCTGACCAGTTTTCTATTTTATCTGAATTAGGGACCTGAATGTAATATCTAGATAGGTTTTCATTTCTCATAGATGCAAGTGCGAAGCCCCTTGAATGATTTGCATAAATTAGCTCATGACTAACAGGAGGTGTTTCTGAGAGTACACCCAACCATCCAAATGGATATACTTTTTCAAAAATTTTTAATTTATTTGTTGGAATATGACTTCTGCTAACACCATGAAAACCATCACAACCAATAATAAATTTAGATTTAACTATATTTGGCTTTCCATCTTTATCTTTAAAAGAAACAAAAGACGTTTCTTTAGTAAGATCTTTAATTTCAACATCATCGACTTCATGAATAATCTTAACTTTATGTTTTTCTAATTCTTTATATAGATCAAAAGTGACTTCTGTCTGTCCATACACCATAACTTGCTTGTTAATAGTATTCTTAAAGTCTATNCTGAATTGCTTGTTTGAAGAAGATAGGAAGGTCCCCTCATGAACTTGACCTTCAGCACTCATTCTTTTCCCAACTCCATTTTTCATTAACATGTCGACTGTGTTCCATTCCAAAACACCCGCCCTTATACGTGAAAGGACATACTCCTTAGTCATTCTTTCAAGAACTAAAACATCGATATTTGCTTTAGCAAGTATTAGGGCTAAAAGTGTTCCTGATGGTCCACCACCTATGATCACGACTTGGTTATGCATATTAGCTTCAAATCCTAATTATATGATTTCTTCAAGAGCATTTAAAAGCATGTTTATTTCTTCCATTGAAGTGTAATGGACAAATGAAAGTCTAACCACACCATCTTCAGGATTTATTCCAAGTGCTTTAAGTGGTCTTACAGCATAAAAGTCACCTGCTCCTGCCATAATATTGTATTCATTTAATTGATTAGCAATCTCACTACTATTTTTATTTTTAACAGTAAATGCAACTGTTGGTGCTCTCAAAACATTATCACCAGGGCCCAGCAATCTAGTTTTTTCATTTCCGCGAAAATAATCCAACAAAGGTTTAAGAAGTTTTATTTCATGCTCCCTAAATAGTTTAGCTACAATTTTAGGTTTTTTATGCTTATTATGTTCACCATTTTCTTGTAAGTGGTGTTCATAAACTGCATCAAAGTAATCAATAATCCCATTGCAAGCTGCAACTTGAGCATGATCAGGACCTGCTGGAACCATAAATTTATCTGAGTATTTAGAATTAAAAAAATGAGACTGATTAGTTAAAGCCTGTTTTGCCTTTTGACGAATAACCATAACTCCTTGATGAGGTCCGTAAGTTTTGTACGCTGAAAAGAAATATATGTCTGCGCCTAACTCATTAACATCTGGCAATCCATGAGGGCAATAAGACACCCCATCTACAATTAATAAACTTCCATTGTTTTGAGCAATTTTAGAAATTTCTCTAATTTCATTGATTTCACCAACAATATTTGAACAATGTGTAACTGCTATAAATTTAGTTTTTGGAGTTATAAGTTTCTCCAAATCTTTAATATTTAAGGATCCTGTATCAGTTTCAATTTGCCATACTTTTACTTTTATGCCCCTTTTTGACATTCTATGCCATGCCCCAGCATTTGCTTCATGCTCTTGATCTGACACTATTATTTCATCACTTTCATTCATGTTTTCTAAGAAACTTTGAGCTAATACATATGTATTTTGAGAAGTTGAAGGCCCAAATAAAACTTCATCAGTATTTACATTTAAATACTCAGCCATTCTTGCCCGTGCACTATCCATCTCTTCACCAGCAAGAGCTGAAGCTTCATAAAACCCATAAGGCTGAACTTTTCTTTGTTTAAAGTAACGATCAAATCTTTCTATAACCTGCTTACACATATATGATCCACCAGCATTTTCAAAAAAAGCTTTGTCTTTCAACTTCTCTTCCGAGAATGCTGGGAAATGAGATCTTACAAAATTTAGATCTAATTGTTCCATAAACTCTCCAAATTTTTTAAATAAACATTTTAAACTTAATTAATTAAAAAGCCTTTTAGCTTAATTAAGGCTAGGTATATTATTTCTTATATATAAATATTACCTAAAAATAGACTGTCATTTAAGTTTAATTTGATAGACTTTTTAATAGATTTATATTCTATCTCAATTTCATATTCACCACTATTAGCAGGTAACTTATCAAATTTAAAATCGCCAAAATCATCAGTTTGCAACTCATTAATTGTTTGACTATTTTTGCATAACTTAACATTTGCGCCAGAGATACAATCCTCTATTTTATTTTTAATTGTTGCTACACTTCCACCAATAAAACATTTGTTGTACCTAAATAAGTTTTTATAATAAACTCTCGGACTTGTATTATATTCCGGATTTAATATTTCTAACTTTTCTTTTTGAACAATTTTTTGCATTTCTTTATCATCAACTTTTANTGATTTCATGGCATCAGTGGCACATACTGATACTGCTCTTGGTTCTTTCCATCCTTTATCGAGAAGATGCGCATCAAAGAACCATATTTGAGGTATTTTGAGTTCCTCATTCCAAGAAATTGATCCATGAGGACAACTATCAACAATCTGCTTTTGACCTTTAGACTTTTCAGGATCAATAATAATAATGCCATCATTTCTTTTTGTAATAGCATTATTCTTAGCAACTTTCATACATGGTGCATCATCACAGTGCTGGCACATTGTGGGAATATAACCGATATCTATCATCGGAGTTTGACCACGCTCCTTTTTTTCAATTTTTATCCACTCAGCACCCCTTTTTGGCATTTCTGCAGAATATCCAGGAAAGGCATTGCCAACGTGCTCATCTTTAGACGCTAAAGTACACATATTACAATTAGTACAGTTATCAACATCTATTATTAAATTCCATTTTTTCATTTATTTTACCTTAGTCTATTCTGCTGCTTTTAAAATTTTCTGTTGAGATTTAATATTTTTTAACTCTTTTTTATCCCAAAGTTCTAGCTCCACTAAAGCAGTACTATTGCCCATTGAATGTGCTTTTTTAATTTGACTTTTCTTAGGCGTAAGTAGATTTAACATACCTCCTCTATCAACAGACTCTCCAGGTTTTCCTAGAGGATCATATTTAGCACATGATTCATATCCATGAGCAGAGCCCTCCATTATTCTATCTGTAACTTGAGCTGCACATATTACAGCTCCTTGATCATTAAATACTTTTACTAAATCATTATTTTTGATTTTTCTTTTTTCAGCATCACGACTATTTATCCTAATTACCCAATAATCATATCCATCTACACGAACTCTATGATCAGAGATGTCGTTAATGAATGTATCTTTTGCATCGCCTTGGGTATGAAAAGAAAACCTTGGATGTGGAGTTAACATCATTATCGGGAATTTAGAGTTTTTATTTACTTTAAATGCTGGGTCATATTTAACAATAGGCGGCCTCTCGGGATCCTCTGCATCAAAGCGTTTCAAACTAGAAGCTTCAAATTCAATTTTACCAGATTGTGTCTGAATACCTTTTAGATACTCGTCTTTATAATCAGATGGAAGAGGCATCGGCTCAGGCACATCTTTTTTTCTATTCTCATAATACCAATTCCAAGACAATGGGTCTCTTAACTCTTTTTTATTTGGTGGTATTACAGCATAGCCTTTTTTCACAAATTCTTCCCAACTTATAATTTTTGGCAAGTCTGAAGAGTCAAAAATCCTTCTTACCCAATCAATTTCAGAAATACCTTCTGTAAAATATGCGCTTAAACCAAGTCTCTCGCAAATCATTGAAAAAATCTTATAATCAGACTTTGATTCACCTAATGGCTCAATAGCCTTATGTTGAAAAACAGCCACTCTGTTATTTAGTTGTGTTTGTCCATGATGAGCGTAACCACCCAAAGCTGCCCATTCACTTATATCTTCTCTTTCAAAATTTGTGCAAGCTGGCAGAATTANGTCGGAATATTTGGTTTCTCCCTCCATCCAAATAGACTGATTTACAACAAATTCTAGGTTTTCAGATTGATACATTTTAATGTGCCTGTTTGAATCTGGCATTGTACCAAACATCGATCCACCATATTTGTAAAGCATTTTAACAGGAGAATAACCTGGTTTAGGGTATGTTACTTTATTGAATTGCGCTTCTATAGATTTTCCATCCCACACATATCCTTCGGCTTTCCCATTAATGATTGCTTCCGGCAACCACAGTCTTGGAATTGACTGCTCAACAGTATTCATACTTGGTAATTGAGGCATTCTTTGAAACAATTCAACTGACATTGCTGTATGATGAAGGTCACCTGAAATTCCGCCTTCAGCATAGCCAGGAAAATAAAAATTATTATCTACTGGTGTTCCCCATTGTAAATTACCCATATTAACGCCAGGCTTACCAATGCCTTGCATTGCTATTAAGCATACCAAAGATCTAGCCCATTGGATGCCTGTTTGGTTTCTACACGCTCCACCGTGACCATTGCCCCAGCCACCTGCTGCTAGATATACTTTTTTGTTACCCCATTTCCTTGCCAAAGCTCTAATATCTTTTGCAGATAATCCTGTTTCTTTAGCTGCCCACTCAGGTGTTTTTTCTACTTTGTCATCTTTACCTAAAATATAATCTTTCCATTTATCAAAACCTATAGTTCGATTTTTTACAAAATCTTTATCGTAAAGATTTTCTTTTATCCACACATAAGCAATTGCCATAGCAAGTGCTGGAGATGAAGTCGGTTTGGTTGGAAGCCATTTACCACCTAAAAATTGACAACTGTCATTATAAAATGGATCAACATGAACAATATCAATATCCAATTCTTTCAACCATTTCCTTCTAATTGTGCCTTCAAAAGATCCATAAGCACCACTTGTACCTTCAGGGTTGCTAGCCCAAAAAACAACCATTTCAGCCTCTTTCAATAAATCTTCAACTGTGCCGTAGGTTTCAGATTGACCGACCCTTAACGAACCACCCCAATGGTGAGCTGCTCCCCAGTACCATCCTTCCCAACTATCAGGGTTATGGTGAACACGAGACATACCAAGTGCATTAATAAATTTAAAGTTTGCACTTAAATAATAACCTACATTTCCCCATGTATGGTGTGAACCATGGCTATTTACAATTGCACCAGGGCCATGCTCTTTCTTTACTCTCTTAATTTCATTAGTAACAATATCTAAAGCTTCCTCCCATGATATTCTCTCATAGCCAGAAACACCTCTATTTTTCTGATTTCTTTTCCCATTAGGATTAAAATCAACTCTTTTCATTGGGTACAGAAGACGATCTGGCGAGTAAACCATTGACTTCCAGTTCATACCATGTGGAGCTAAAGTAGTTTTTCTAGGGGGCTTAAAGGTCTTGCCTCTTGCACTAATTGACCAAGTGTCTGGGTCACTATCATCAAACTCAATTGGAGTTATTCTAATTATTTTATCATTCTTTACATAGATAAAAACTGGACCACCATTAGTCATATTGGTAAATCGTTTAACCCCATCACCTACCTCAACACCATGTTTTAAACCATTAGTCTGGGTTTTCATCAATGTTTGTGTGAACCAAAGTGTAAATTCATCTGGACCATCGAGGGTAAGGTTAAAGTCTTTAAGAGCATTAATTTGATCCAATTGATTAATAGATTTTTTAAATAGAAAAGCCATTACCAATGGCATCATTAATGTAACGGCAACATCAGAGTTTTTAAAAGAGAGAACAACTTCAGGCTTTTTATGAAAACCAGAAGATGAGATTATATTTCCGTTATTAAAAGTTATCCATCTACCAACAGATTTATCTTTTACTTGAATTTGAGCTGTAAAGTTTTTTTCTGCAAGATGTGTTTTAAATTTTTTGTGAACTATTGATTGCCACCATAGTAACAATCTCAAGCCTAATAAAATTATAGAAAATTTAATCTTATTCATTCTTCATCTCAAAATAATATTTTTGTTTAACAATTATATAATCTAGTTTTCTTTGTGGACTATATTTTTTAGCACGCCTAAATGTGAAATTTCAATTTCAATAACATCGCCATCTTTCATGTAGACAGGAGGATCACGTCGATCTCCAACACCCCCGGGGGTTCCTGTTACAATCACATCACCAGGCGATAACTCAATAAATGTTGAGCAATAATTGATTAATTTTTCAATTGGAAAAATCAAATCACTCAAAGATGCATCTTGCATGATTTCACCATTTAATCTTGTTTGAATTTTCATTTCTTTATAGTTAGACACCTCATCTGCCGAAAGCATATAAGGGCCAAAGCCACCAGTCTTATGAAAATTCTTACCTGGTATAAATTGAGAAGTGTGTTTTTGCCAATCTCGAACTGTGGCGTCATTATAACAAGCGTATCCAGCAACATGGTCCATAGCATTCTTTTCNTCAATATACCTNCCAGCCTTACCAATTATAATAGCCATTTCACCCTCATAATCTAATTTATCAGATACTTTAGGACAAATTATACTATCTCCATGACCTGTTTGTGATTCAGCAAATCTTGTAAATATAGTAGGGTTTTGACTTTCTGGCCTTTTAGTTTCAGCTCTATGATTTTCATAGTTGAGACCTATACAAAAAATTTTACCTGGATTTGGTATTACTGGTAACAGCTTTACATCATTTAAATTGACTTCTGGCAGTCCATTTAAATCTAAATTATTTAAATCGTTAATTTTATTATCCTGAATAGCAGATTTAAGACATGGTATCCACTCCATACCTTGCCTATACTGCTCATAATGCATTGTTAAATCTACTATTTTCTGGTCTAAAAGAATTCCAAAACTTTCTTTTTTGTTATTTAAAAAACTTACATATTTCATTAATAATACTCCTTTTTATGACCTCATTATTGAATGTGGTCCCCATAAATTTAGGGTCTTGGGTTCATGTTTCCAAATTTTCACTTCTCTGTTATGAAGAACTTCTAGCTCAGCAGAAATTTCAATCCAATTTGTTTCTGGGTCCTCAATGAAAATAAAAAGATTATTTCCAGGACCATGCCTTCCAGGGCCCCATTTAAGTTGAATACCTTTTTTCTCAAATCTATCACACCAATCTTTTATTCTATGCCATTCACCAGTTTCATAACTATGATGATCTATTTCTTCAACATCGGCTTTAAAGCAAGCAATTGTATGATGCTCATGGTTTGAAGTTAAAAAACTAGTAGCAAGCTCTCCATTGTCTTTCAATACACGATCTGAGACAAAAAAACCTAATTTTTCTCTATAAAAGTTTTCAAATCTTTCAACATCCTTGGACTTAAATGTCAGATGTTGCAGGGGGCCATATATATGATCTGAATATGTTGAAGACAATGCTATACCTTTATTAATTTCACTTATACCAAAAATTATCAGGTTATTATCTGGATCTTTTACACCAAAAGAACCTTTCATAAAAAATGGTGTTTCATACTCTGAAATAGATACTTTATTGTTAATCAATATATTCTTAAAATTCATTAAGCTGTTTTCGTCTTTTAAAGAAAATGCTGCAAAATCCAAATTTTTCTTTTTACCAGGGGAAAAAATTATTCGCCTGTCATTTCCAAAGCACAACCACTTTATTTTTTCTTGGTGATGAATTTGCTTAGACTTCATTCCTAATGTTTCCGAGTAAAATGAAGAAAGAGATTTAGGATCAGCACATTGAATTGATAAATGATGCAAAAAAGCATTATTTAAAAAATTATTTTGTTGCATTAAATTTTTCCAAAAATGACATATTATTTTTTTAGATTATTGTTCCACCATGGGCATTCACCGACACCAATATTATAATTACCTGGCATAACATTTACAGGGATTCGAACATTATTTTTAGCAGCTTGCGACCTTACCTCTTGTGCCTGTTTTAATTGATCTTCGGGCATCCATAATCGGTCATGACCCCATAAACTTGGTCCGTATGTTACTTCTTCAGGCTCCCAGCCATCTAAATCTATTGTTCTGCCACCCCATCCATACTCAAATAGAAAATCAGATGGAGAGTAACTATAAAAAGACGTCATATTATCATTAATATGACGTCCAAATGTAGTTCCAATTCTGTTTTCTTTTGATAATGCTATGTCATAGCATTGACCAACGTCATCCAAACTATATAACTCAACCATCAAATGATGAATTTTATTTTGTCCTGTCTCAATAAGAGCAATACTATGGTGTCTTTGGTTTGTATGAAAAAAGTATGCTTTAAATGGCCTCAGCATGTAATCACTAAGTTTGAAACCAAGAACATCTTGAAAAAACCACTGAGTATTCTCAAGCTTTTCTACATTTAATACTATATGACCCATTCCTAGAGTGCCAGTTCGAAAACCTGAGATTGGCCTTCCAGGTTTAAATTTATCATTACTTAATTCTGGACCATAAAAGGCTTCATGTTTATTTCCAGAAGGATCCATAAAACTTATTACTTCTGAAACAAATCTTTGGTCTGCTATTGATTTAGGCTCTCTTATTACCTTAATTTCTGCTTTATCAAGTCGGCCTGATAAAATATCTAAACTTTGCCTATCATTTACTTCCCAACCAAAAATATTTGATGCAGCTGTTTCATTTGTTACAACAAATCTCTGCTTTCTTTCGTCCATTCTTAAAACTGCAGTAGAGGATGTTTTGTCAACTAATTGCATTCCAAGATAAGCACTACTAAATTCAGTCCAATCATCTAACTTGTCTGATTTAATAGTTATGTACCCTAATCCTAAAATTATCATTATGTGACCTTAATAAATTGTTTTACTTAAAATAGAACATTTCAAAAATAAATTAACCATTCAATTAACAACTGTATCACTAAATGATACATTATTATGGAATATATTTATTTTAATTTTTTTTTATATTTAATATGAAAACAACCTTAAGAGTTTTGAAATGCTAAACCTAGAAATTGAATACCCAAAAAAACCAAGCAAATACTCTCAACAAGAATGGGAAGCAAGGGTGAATTTAGCAGCTTGTTATCGTTTGACAGATTATTACGGTTGGACCAGTACTGTTTACAATCATATAACATTGCGAGTGCCGNATACAGATACCTTCTTAATTAATGGTTTTGGTTTAAATTATAATGAAATTTGTGCATCAAATTTAGTTTTGGTTGATTTAGATGGAAATAAATTAAGTGATGACGATTTTCCTATTAATAAAGCTGGTTTTATAATTCATTCAGCAATTCACCAAGCACGGCCTAAAGATCTTCACTGTGTAATGCATTCACATGAAGTAAATAGCCAAACTTTAGCAGCTTCGAAAAGTAAATTAATTCCTTTAACACAAGAAGGTTGTCAACTATATGAGAGAGTTGGTTACCACGAGTTTAATGGGATAGTTCTCAATGATGAAGAAAAAGAAAAATTAATTAATGCAATTGGAAACGAAAAACATACACTCCTTATGAGAAATCATGGATTGATTACTGCTGGACCAACTGCCGCATGGGCATTTATTAGACACCAACATTTTATAAGAAATGCAGAAGTTCAATTAAAACTAATGGCATCAAATGCTGAAATGAGCATAATATCTGATAATATACTCAAACATACAAGAGAGCAATTTGAGGGTGGAAGTGCACAAGCTGGNGCAAAAGTTAGACATCCTGAGTGGCCTGCTTTTTGGCGTTTATTAGATACATTAGACGAAAAGTGGAAACATTAATCTACACATATCCAATTTTTTTGAGATAATTATTAGATTTTTAAACAAAAATGTTAAAAGTTTGTTGATTAATAATAATTGGTTACTTTATAAGTAAATATTAAATTATTGCGGGAGAAAATAATGAAAAAACTATTATATGGGATTAGTGTTTCAATAATTTCAACACTATTATCCGTTAGTGCTTTTGCTGATGGGCATAAAACACTGACAGTTGCATCTTGGGCGGCTCCATTTCATACTCAAAATGAAAATGTTTTCCCTTGGATGGATAAAGAACTTATGAGTTGTTCCGGTGGAACATTAGGGCTAAAAGTTGAATACGGATTAGCTCCTCCACCAGCACTTTATGACTCAATTAGAGATGGTGTGGCAGACATGTCATGGATAGTTTACGGTTATACACCGGGTAAATTTGTAACTACTATGATTGCAGAACTACCTCTCATTCCAGGAAATGCTCAGGAAAAATCTGTGGCTTTCCAAAAAACATATGAGAAATATCTAGAGGCTGCAGGAGAAGCTAAAGGCGTTCAAATTCTTGCTAATTTTACCCACGGACCAGGCATGGCTAACACCGTTAAAAAGGTCACTTCTTATAAAGAACTTGAAGGTGTAAAGATGAGAGTTGGTGGTGGTGTTGCAAATGCTATTGGAACAGCTCTTGGGGTTGCAGGCGTAAATGCACCAGCACCAAAAGTTTACGAAATAATTTCAGGTGGTGTTGCTGATGGGGTTATGTTCCCATTCGAAACAATGCATGCTTTCAAAATTGCTGAATTAGCAAAATATTCCTTACATAATCCTGATGGAATGTATACTACTGCTTTCGCTGTAATCATGAATAACGATAGTTATAATGATTTATCAGCTGCTCACAAAAAATGTATTGATGACATGCGTGGTGTTTCATTATCTAGAACAATTGGCAACTACTGGGATCAAGCTGATGAAGTTGGCAAAGCATCTGCAGCTGAATATAACCACGAGCTTACTGTAGCTAACAATGATGAAAGACAATATTTTAAAGCAAAAATGGGTCCTGTCATTGATGATGTTATAGGCAAAATTAATGCAGTTGGCGTTGATGCAAGCGCTGCGTTAGCATATTTTAAGGAAGAAGTAAAAGTCGAAAATATGTTATCAGGAAACTAAAAAATTCATTATTAAATTATGAATGAATTTTTAAACTACTTAGAACGGCTAGCTCTAGAAGTTAGCCGTTTTATTGCTTTATTAGCTGGCATCGTTTTACTATGGATAGTTCTTGTAACTTGTGTTGATGTCATAGGAAGATATTTTTTTAATTCACCACTTTATGCTGGCGCCGAAATAATACAAGTCAGTATGGCTGGTGTAATTTTCTTTTCTCTTCCTTACATGTTTTTTAAAAATGAACATATTATAGTTGATTTATTTCCAATTTTTAAAAAAGGCTATATAGGATGGCTTTTAGGATTACTCTTTCTAGCCATTGGCGGATATTCCTTATGGATTATTGGAGATAAGACCTTTAGTCTCGCTATGAGATCTTTAGAAGATGGGGATACTTATGAATATATAATTGCACCATCTTTTCTTGCTAGAGAAAATAGTGAGTTTTTACCAAAAGTTTATTTGGACACATACATCGCTGTTTCTATTTATTTTACAGTTTTCATGATTTATTTAAAATTCTTTTTTGTGTTATTGAAACCTGGTTCAAGTGCGGAACCAAATGAGGAAAATGAGGAAATAAGTTAAATGGGGCCTTTAACAATATCTTTCATAGGCTTTGCGGCTATCTTAGTACTAGCTTTCCTAAGGTTTCCCCTTGCATTATCAATGGGTTTGGTTGGCGTAATAGGTTTTGGAGAATTAACAAATTACAGAGCTGCCATTTCAAACATTGGCAGGTTAGTAATGGACCTCGGCCAAAGTTATTCACTCTCTGTTTTGCCATTATTTATTTTGATGGGACTTCTTGTAGAAAAAGGTGGTATGGCAAAACAACTGTACAGAGCAGCATACGCTTTTTTAGGTGATAAAAAAGGCGGACTTGCAATGTCTACAGTCGTTGCTTGCGGAATGTTTTCTGCAATTTCGGGTTCATCAATAGCAACTGCCGCAACAATGTCTAAGGTTGCAATGCCAGAAATGCGAAGATATAAATACGCAGATTCACTGGCAACAGCTTCAATTGCTGCAGGCGGCACCCTTGGCATACTTATTCCACCAAGTGTTATCCTAGTCATTTATGGTTTATTAACTGAACAATCAATTGGCAAGCTTTTTATGGCAGGTTTCCTACCAGGAATGTTGGGTATTTTATTTTATACTTTAGCAGTTTTTTTTGTTGTTTCTAGAAACCCTACTTTAGGTCCAGCAGGTGAAAAAACAAACTGGCCTGAAAGACTTTTAGCACTTAAGAATGTATGGACAACTTTAACTTTATTTATTTTCGTCATTGGAGGAATTTACATTGGTCTTTTCTCTGCTACTGAAGCAGCTGGTATGGGTGCTGCTGGAGCATTAATAATAGCTATTTCCAGCGGAAATCTGAAAATAAGTGAATATTTTAATGTTTTAAGAGAAGCATCTGTTCTAGCCGCTAAACTATTTGCATTATTATTTGGTGCAACAATGTTTTCAAATTTTTTAAACAGAGCTGGTTTACCTGATGCATTGCTAGGAATTATTAATTCTTTTGATCTTTCAGCAATGGCTGTAATTGGCATAATATTACTAATATATATCCTGTTAGGTTGTGTCTTTGAATCAATGTCAATGATACTTTTGACAGTTCCTATTTTTGTACCATTAGTAAAAAACCTTGCACCTGAACTTGGTTTGGGTCCAGATCTTGTATTAATTTGGTTTGGTATATTGGTAGTTGTAGTAACTGAAATTAGTCTCATAACTCCACCAATAGGCCTAAATGTTTTTGTTTTAAAAGGAGTGGTGAAAAATGTTTCAGTAGGGACAATTTTTTACGGTGTTACACCTTTTTGGATGGTAGACATAATAAGACTTGCTATCATTGTATTATTTCCTGCTATAGCTCTTTTTCTTCCATCAATGATGTTTTAGTAATTTCTTAACTTCATCATTTACAATTTTACCTAAAGCATTTCTGGGTAAATAGTCTACAAATACTACCTCTTTTGGAATTTTATATTTGGCAACTTTTTCATTAAATAGATGTAATATTTGATTGGAGGTTACAGACTTATTTTTTTTCACTGCAACAATTACAGGGACTTCACCCCATTTATCATCATTTTTGCCAACAATAGAGTATTCAACTAAGTCTTTGTTGTTTAATAATAGAAGCTCCAGTTCAGCTGGATAAATATTTTCACCTCCAGATATGATGACATTCTTAATTCTATCTATAAACCAGTAATTACCATCCTCATCAATCTTGGCTATATCTCCTGTAAGAAACCAACCCTCTTTAATACTTTGTTTAGAAGCAATTTCATCATTCCAATAGCATTCAAGTATATTTTCACCTTTAACAAGTATTTGACCGGGCTGGCCAATTGAAACCTCATTTAAATCTTCATCAACTAATTTAATCTTACAGAGCGAACCAGCCTTTCCAATAGACCCTTCAGTTAAAAAAGCATCCTTAACTTTTTGATAAATTGCTAAAGGCCCAGTCTCTGTTGCTCCATATATTTGGATTATAGGTATATTGATAGAATGAAGTTTTTTTATTAAATATTTAGGTACATTCGTAGAACCAATTGATATAACTTGCAAATATTTATAATTAGCCTCGATCCAAAATTTACTTTTAATCATCTGGTCTAAAATTGTA
>FUFK010042458.1_pt1 | contig 130933 bp, 103 predicted proteins | sample 1021851 | NCBI WGS metagenome assembly FUFK01 (sample SAMEA51879418, study PRJEB19060) | metagenome
CTCAAGGCAGTAAATACAATCAAGCAAGTGTTGATGCTATACAAATATATTTAGAAGCAGTACAAGCTGGTAAAAAAATGGGATTTACAGAAGCAGAAATTTTATCAGGCAAATTAGTACAATTAGGTGCAGACAGTAAACAAAAAAGCACAAACAAAAATTTAGTAGAATCAATTACAACTATGGTCAAAGCAAAAGATTATAAAACAAAATTTAGTGAAATAGTAGAAAAGACTAAAAATGATAACGAAGCATCACGTATAGTAATTATAAATGGAAATCCTGCATATGTTACTGATGCAGAATATATAGGAATGTATTTTGCAGAACGATTAGACAATCCAAATACAGTGTTTGACCAAGAGTATAGAGAAAGAAGAACATTTAAACGAGATGAAAAACTACCTAATGGTGACACTAGAGAAATTGTTGATTTTGAATCTGTTGAAGATTATAACAAAAGAATGGAGCTTTTTGTTTTAGCTAAAAATTCACGTACACAATTAGACAAACAATCATTTATAAATACAGCTAAAGCATTACAATATAACCCAGATGATATTATATCTGTTGCTGATGAACTTTATGACCCACCAAAAAAAGAAACAACAGAAGATGAAGCTACTAATCAAGCTGGTCAAAAAAATGAAAATAAATCTAAAAAAGAATTAGAAATATCCGAAATGTTAAAAGACCAATTAGGAGATGATGCAGCTAAGAAATATTTAGACGATGAGTAAATCTATACCTACTTTAACAGAATTGCTACGAGCTGGTTACAGTGACGAAGAAGCAAGTGCTATTGCAGATAAACGTGACAATATTTTATTTGCTAAAGGTTTTACAACTCTTGACGTAGCAAAATATGATGGTGTTTTTCAGCAAGACCGCACTTTATTTCCAGACAATTTTTTTAATCCAAATCCTAATGACGTAGTTAATGCAAACGACAAACAAGCATACGAAAACGACCCTGATGGTTTAAGATTATTAGCAGAAGAAAAAGACAGACAAAATAATGAAGCAAACATACAACATCAGAAAGATTCTATAAAATATGATGCGGCTATAGAGCTAGCAATAAAAGATGATAAGAAAAAAAATAATGAAACAGGTGTACCTAGTTTGTTAAATTTTGCTGGTTATGGCAATGTTGATAAAAATTATTTAATTGATGCAACAAATCAAGTAGGTCTTATACATATTGGAGATTATAAAGATATATTAGATAAAAATTTAATAGATTATCCAGATATGAATAAAGAAAATTATAGTAATGTTTTTGATTTAGTTAGGTTTGCAGCAAAAGCTAGTAGTAATAACACCCAAAAATACAATAAGCAAGGTGATAGAGCTGGTATATTTAATTGGAATTTACATACTGATATAAAAGCACGTGGCGGATTTAGACAAGCTCTTATGATAACACGTGATGCATACAATGAAAAAGGAGAAGCAGTGCCTTTTTATATTAAAAAAGCTTTAAAAGATAATGACCCTACAGCATTATCTCCACATCAAGAAGTAGAATTGTTGTTAAATGTATATAAAAAAGTTCCTGTAGGATTAAGATTAGCAATAGCTCAAGGTGACAAAGAAGCAATCGTAGATTTTTATAGAGCATATTTAAATTCAGATGAAGAGAATATAGAGAAGTTAAAAAAACTTTTAGATACTCCACAAGACCGAATTATAACAGATGGAATAGATAGACCCTTTTGGTCAAGTGTAGATTACAGTAAAGGTTATTGGGATTGGTTAGACACAAATGTAGAAAAATTTCAATATTATACAGGTGGACGTGGAAGAAATGCTATATTAGGACTTGGTTCTTATGACAACAGTTATGCAGGCAGGTTAATAAATAGTAGCCTTTACCAATTAGGTCTTGTAAGTGACGAAGAAATGCAAAATTATTTAGCAAGAAATGATAGTTGGTATCAAACACAGGCTAGTGGTTTTAAAGCATTTTTAGGGCAACTTATTACTTTTGGAGTAGATTATCCTTTATATAGTGGTTCTGGTAGAGTATTTAGCTCTTTATTTAGAATGACACCACGTGCAGCAATTTTTGCTAGTGGGATAGGTAGTTTTGTTGGTCCAGAATTATTAACGCAAGGTATGTACCAAGCAATGCGAGATGGTAACAAAATTCGTAGCATGAAAGAATTTATGGAATATTCTACCAATGCACAAGCTCTTGACTCATACATAGAAGCTTCTATTATGGGATTTGGTGCTACACTTGCACCTTTTCTAATGAGAAAAGCTGGCATAAGTCTTTTAAATGACAACATAGTGAAAGAAGCTGGCAAAAAAAGTTGGAAACGAACTGCAGGTATTCTTAGTGCAGACCAAACAGTTGGTACAGCTGTAGGTTTAGGAACTGGAATATCAGCTCTTGAATATTATCACACTGGTGATGCAGATGTTTTAGGCAATATGGGTTCAGGTTTTGCTTTTGCATTTTCTGTAAATTTAGCAAGATATGCAAAACAAGGTTATCTGAATATGTTACGACAAAATAAGGTTAGAACAGAACATTATACAGAGGGTACAAATGAAAATTATTCGTTAAATAGAGGTCAAAAAGATGCAGAAACTCATCGTGCAGAAGTTACTGCAGAAAAATTTTTAGAATCAAAAGGTATAAATATAGAAGATTCTTTTAAATTTCGTATAAATGAAGATACTTCTAAAGGTAAAATAGAAAACATTAAAAGAACTGATGCTGGTGACATAATTGTATTTAAAGAATTTGGCTTACCAATTGTAGAAAAATCTACAAATGTTTTAAAAGGAAACACTTTAAACACAGTAATGTGGAAAGATAGCATAAAAAAATATGTTATTGATGTACCAGATATAGTTTTTAATATTTCTAATCCTGATGGTTCGCAAACAAGTTTTTCTTTTGATGTTGACAAACCTAACAAAAATAAACCAGTAAATAGTTCTAAATTTTCAAGAGAAGTTTTAGAAGAAGTTGTTAGACAATATGGAACAGTAGAAGGTAATATTGAAATCTACCAAGATGTTTACAGCAAATTGTTTGAATATGGAGCAGAAAGCAGTTTGTTGCTGCCACAAAATTTTGAGAAAAATTTAGAAAAATGGAAAACTGATAATTTTCAAGGAGATAAACCAGCTTACAATAAAAATGGACGCAGAAAAGTAAGAGAAATAGGCACTATAACACAGAAAGACATTATAGAAACACCACAAAGAAGAACAAATCAAACACGTTTTAATCCCTATACAGGTTCTTTTGAAACTACTTACGATAAAACAGATTTAGTTATTTTAGAAGTTGATGGTATCTATATGGGTATACCACGAAAACTTTATCAATATCTTTCTAATCCAGATAATGTAACTGCTAAAGAAGATAAACCATTAGTTCTTTTTACACCTTTGCAAAATTTAACTATGGAAGAAATAAAAAGTTTTACATACACAGCAGATATACAAGAAGTTGGTGTCTTAACTTTTTTTGATGCAAAAGGTGAGCCATTAGTAAGTGTCAAACCATTAAATGTTTCTAGGTTAACAAAAGAAATTAGAAGAGTTCAAAAAGAAATAACAGAGCAAGAACAAGAAACAATAATAGATAAAGGTTTTGATAAAGGTGACAATAAACATGAACCACAATACAAGATGGAAAGTATATATAATGAAAAGACAGTAAATCAAATATACAATCAATCAACAGGATTAGATTATTTAGATGCAATGATGTTACAAATTGCTTTAATAGGTAAATCAATGCCTAACCTAATAGATGACCCATCAAAGTATGGTTCATACGATTTTGGAGATAACACAATATCTCTAAATTTAGCTGCAAAATTAAAAGAAGCAGCAGAAGGTGATTCACCATTTGCTATTTTAAATGTAGAAACTTTAATAACCTTGTTTCACGAAATTGGTCATGCTGACCAAGGAAATTCTGATGGTTTTAAACCAGAAAATTTTGGCGTACAAGGTTGGATGGAGTTTATCAGTAAATACGGAGGAGATTTTTTTCAATTAAATTGGCAATATGGAGTACCATTTGATTTCACTATAGAAAAAATGCGTTCTAGAATTAATACATGGGAAAAAGCTTTTGAAGCAATAGAAAAAGCAGATGTTGAAGAATTGTATAGATTATTTGGTCAAGGAAATATTATAGGTCAACTTACAAAAATAAAAGGATTTATTAAAAATACAGTCAACAAAGAAACTGGAGAAATAAATGGTGTATTAGATGGAAATATTATAAGGCAAATACAAAAAGAAGCTGAACTTGCAGCCGCACAAGCTGAAAAAGATTGGCAGGCAGAAGTTGATGCTATGGGTCTGAAAATTACTGCTAAGGACATTTTATCTATTTGGAACAAAACCAACGCCAGAGAAGCTTTACCTCCTGAATTATATGACAAAATAGCACGTTCTAGCGAAGCTCTCAAAAAAGATATTATAAAACAAGCAATGAAAGGTTTAATTCATGAAGATTTAAAAGAAATTATTGATTTAATAAATGGTGAAGAAACTACATCTTTTGATTACAAACAAGAAGTTAAAATAAGATTTGCAGAAGCTGTGCAAAGAGAAATGGACAAACGTGGAATTATCACATTAGAAAAAGTAGTACGTGAAATAGCAGAAATTAGCTTGCTTATCCGACCTTCAGGTATGAAAACTTACATAGAAAATCCCAATAAACCTGGTGAATTGTTAGAAACCCCAGTACCAATTTCAATAGACACTTATTTAGAATTTTTAAAACTTACTGAAGAAGAAGTATTAAAAATTATATCCGATGGTCAGGCTTTCACATTAGCAGAAAAAATTCTTAATGGAAACGAGTTAGAGCGATTTATATATACTATAACGAGAAACCAAAAACCAGGATATCAACCTTATAGACGTTCTAGAGATGAAATGTATGCTGATTTTATTAGTGCTTTATTAATACATCCAGATTTAGTAAGAGAAAAAGCACCTAATGCATTAGAACTTTTTTACAATCATATGGATAATAGACCTGAATTTAAAAAAGCATATGAAGCAATTATAACTGAAATGAACAAAGGTCAAGATGCTAGAATTTATCAAGGTATACAAACTATTTCTAAAGATTTAAAAGAAGGTACAAGAAAAATTGCTGAAGCATATGAAAGAAATGCTAGGAAGTTAAAGCTAGGTTCTTCAGGTGGCACTTTAATAGATTTTGTTCTTTATCATCTAGTGTCTAGAGATTCATGGGTTAATGCACGTGTAGAACAATGGCGACCAAGTTTAAATCAAGGATTTTTAAATTGGGATTATAAGGCAGAATCTCCAACAGGAATACCTAACACAGGTAGATATAAAGAGATTACTGAAGGTCAAAGAGTACAAAAACAACTTGATGACAGTAAAAATTTCTCAGCAGCATTAGAAAGTTATATGTTTGAACTTAGAGAAAATGTATTGCAACCTGTTTATGAAAAATTACAACACAGAGCAGAAGACCCTAATTTTTTTGATATTTATGTATTAATGAAAAGATTGCAAGCAATAGCTCCTCAACGTCAACAAGCTCAATTTAATCCTTATTTATTATTAAGCGAACAACAATTTGTTAAAGATTTAGAAGACATTAAAACTAAATTAGAAAATGATGAGTATGATAGAACTTTAGACCCTGCTGAAAGAGAACAAGCAGAAAAAAATTTAGAATTAATGGAAAAATTTAGACCTGTTTTAGAATCATTCAGAACTGTAGAAGATTTTATAGATTACTTTGATAGAGAAATACCTATAATGAAAGAAAAACAAGAATTGTTTGGACGTGTTACCCAAGAGTTTTTAAAACAACAATTAAATTATGGAGCAACAGAAATAATGACACGTGCGCAATACGAATTTTTAGTAACATCTTTTACTGAACTAGATTATGTTACTTTAAAACCAGTAGATAAAATTATAGAATTTTTAGAACAAGGTGAAAAAAATGCTAGTTTTATAGGTGGTTATAAAACATCTTTTCACCAAGGTTTTATTACAACTCCTTTTAGCCCTATCTATGCTACAGTAGAAAAAATAGCTAAGATTGCTATGTATGCTAAAAAGAATGAGTATTTAAATTCTATGTTAGGAAAACCATATGATGGCGAATATATGTCAGAATCAACAGCAAAAAATAGATTTGATTCTAAAGAAAGAAAACTATTGCATTTAGCTTTAGATGGTCAAAAAGGCTATTTTATAGAGTATAAAAATTATATAAAATATTTTGATGCATGGAATAGATTTAAAATTGGACCATTTAGCAAACCACCATTTAAATTTAAAAGAAAATTAACAGCAGAAGAAAAAAAAGAGTTTAACGAATTTAATCCTACAACTGCTTATGAATATGAAAAATTTGTTAAAAAATATTCAGACTTACTTGATTTAAAAGATGAAGGTCAAATTGTTGCAGAGCCTGTAAAATATATAGGTAAATACGATTTAATAGAAAAGAAAGTACCAATTACTGTTGACATTTTTTATGAACTTGATAGAGATGACGCATCAGGGCTAGTTAAAGGGATTGGTGGTAGAACTCGTCAAGATGCAGTTATTGAATATTTAGAAATGCAACCCGAAACAAAAGATTTTATAAAACCTTATAAACAAATTAAAAACAAAAAATTAAGAAGAGGTCTTTATTTAAGCAAGAAAAAAAATAATCAGACAGGTCTAAATGATTTCTTTATAACATTAAGTTATAAACAATACAATCCAAGAGCTGATATTAAAGATAGAAAAAAAATGGAAAAAATGGGGTATGTTTTAGAAAAAGTAACACAATTACCTAGAGAGCAAGTGACAATGCTTATCGAAGGAATTGATAAACAAGGCAACCAAACATTTAAAGAAGCAATTGTAGATACAAATAAAATAGATAGAACAAAACAAGCAAGAGATGAATTCTTTTGGGTAAATCCATATATGGTTTACAACCCAGCAGATGTAGCTGCTACTATTAAATTTATTTACGATAGTATTACTACAATAAAACAATTGTATACAGGAGCAAATCCTGCATTTTGGCCTGCTAATATTATGATGGATTTGGGAACTATATTACAAAATACAGATGTTAAATTATTAAATATCAAAATTAAAAAACATAAAGACTCTTTAGAACAATATGCAGACTTAATAAAAGACCCAAATGTTGTAAAACGTTTTGAAATGCTAGGTTATGAAATTCAAGTAGGACATAGCTTAGTAAGTGAAACAATTAGAGCTTTTAAAGAAGCTAAACATTTGTTTGTAGATACAGAAAAATTAGATGCAATATCAAAGTGGTTATATTCTGAGGCTGTTTTATTATCTCGTAAAAGTAAATTAAATTTAACACGAACTGCAGAAACAGAATTAGTACCACGTGAAGTAGCAAAAGAAATTGAAGATAGCATGAAAGATACTAAGCAACACAGTGATTTTCACAAAAATATATACGACCCAAGTTATGAAGCAGTTACGCGAGGATGGCAAGTTTTGCAACATATAGGAAAAGCTACAGAATTTGTAGTTAGAAGAGGAGCAGCTGGTTATATGATAAAAGAAAAACAAGCTGGCAGACTTGATAAATCTTATAATCAAATACAAGATTTGCTTCGTAGAAATGTTATTGATTATAAACAAGGCGGACAACCTTGGTTAGAAATTCCGTTTTTGTTTTTTAGAGCAGCAATACAAGGACCATATTCTGTATTAAGAGCTGAAAAACAAGGTCGTCAAGAAGACCCTAGACAAAAATGGTATAAGAGAAGATTTTGGCAAAACACTTGGAAATACACAGGCTCTATGTCTTTACTTTCAGGACTAGCTTTATATGGTTTCTTTGGTGAGGAAATGGAAAAATTTTTTAGAAGTGTTAATTTTTATGATGCAACATACAATTTTATATTCCCAATAGGAACAGTAGAAGGAAATGCAGCAGAAAAAGAAATTTTTGGTGAGGGTGCAAAACGTCCTCTTTATTTAAAATGGAGAATATCACCAGCAGTAATGCTACAAAAAATTGTTATAGATTCTATTCTTTATCCAATCTTAGAAGAAGCTAGATATGCTTTTTTAAGTAAAGATTCTATAAGAGGAACTTTAGAAAGAATACATGGAAGCGGAAGGACTGTGCCTATAGAACGTGGTGATTCAAGTTACATTACCAAAGAAAATACGCCAAAATTTAAATCAACTTTAGATTATTTAGTACCAGCTCAAAGTGGTGCAACAAGTATGTTTGCAGATTTATTTAGTTTTGTCATGGGTGAACAAATTGAAAGTGGGTTAAGTGACCGAAATTTAATTAATCCAGATGTACTAAAAGCAATGCAAGAAGAAGACAGATTTGTTAAACAACGTGCAGATGATATAAGGCGTACCCTTACTGGTTATGAATACGGAGAAGCTCATAGAGAATATATATATCAAGGTTTAGCAGCTCTTTGGGATAATCATGCTTCATCTACAATATTAAACTTTAAATTTGACACACAAAATCAAATAGATAGACCAGATGATATAGTATCAACTTTTCTCAATTTGCCTATAATAAAACAAGCTGGTTTCAAAAGAGCAATTGGTATAGGTAAATTATATGGAGAAAATGAAGCAGCAGCAGAAATTAACAGGCAAAGAAATCTTGAAGCTTTAGAAAGAGTTAAGATGAAAAATTTAATGGAAAAATTCTTTAAAGGAAATGACATTACTAAAGATGAGTTAACAAAAATAGCAATACATTTTGATTCTAATAATAACAATGCTAATTTTAAAACTATAATGCGTGAAATATTAAAAAGTAACGGTCAAAATACTACCGCTTTAAACAGATATTATCAAGCAAAAAGCAGGGTTGAAAAGATGTATTATCTAAATCAAATGAGATTAGCAAATAAAAGAGGCACAAAAGATGATGCAAAGACTAAACAAATTATAAAAAAAGAAAAACAGAAATTAGAAGAACAGTACAAAAAAGCAAAATCAGGGCTATTATTTAATTCTGAAGAGTTAGAACTGGTCAAATAAATGTGCTATAATAATGGAGAATAACAATGGCAGTAGCAACAACAATTATTAAAAATAGTTACAGTGGAGATGGCAGTCAGACTACCTTTGCCTACGCTTTTAAAATATCTGCAGATGCAGATTTAGAAGTTATTATAAGGTCTGCAGCAGGTACAGAAACTGTTAAAACACTGACGACACATTATACAGTAACTGGTGCAGGAGCAGCATCAGGAGGTAATGTAGTATTTACTTCAGGCAATATACCTACAGCTACTGAAACAGTAGTTATAAGAAGGTCTACAACTCAAACACAAACACTTGACTTAGTAGAGAATGACCCATTTACAGCAGATTCTGTAGAAGGTGCATTTGACAAAAATTTATCAATAGCACAAGAACTACAAGAACAAATAGATAGAAGTATAAAAATTTCCAGAACAAATACTATGACCTCTACCGACTTTACCACATCTGCAAGTGATAGAGCAAGTAAAATTCTTGCTTTTGATACAAGTGGTGAGATATCAGTAACACAAGAATTAGGTACATATAAAGGTACAGATGCTACTGTAACTACTGAAGCATATGTGCAAAGAGATATAATAAAGTCTACAACGGCAGGACAACTTAACAATGTATATATTTGTGTGGCAGATGCAGTTGTAGGAGATTCTTTAACAGATACAGACCATTTTGAATTATTAATAGATGCTAAATCTGCAGCTGACAGTGCAACTGCTGCGGCTAGTTCTGCTACAGCAGCAGCATCATCAGCTACAACAGCAACAACTAAAGCATCTGAAGCAGCTACAAGTGCAACCAATGCAGCTACATCAGCTAGTACAGCAAGTACACAAGCAAGTAATGCTTCTACTAGTGCAACTGCAGCAGCATCAAGTGCGACTTCTGCTGCAAGTTCTGCAACGACAGCTACAACTAAGGCATCAGAGGCATCAACATCAGCAACTAATGCTGCAACAAGTGCTACTAATGCAGGTAACTCAGAAACAGCAGCAGCTACAAGTGAAACTAATGCTGCATCCTCAGCTACAGCAGCAGCTTCTAGTGCTACAAGTGCTAGTGGTAGTGCTACAACTGCAACAACAAAAGCTAGTGAGGCAGCAACCAGTGCTACTAACGCAGCAAGTAGTGCGACATCAGCAGCATCAAGTGCTACAACTGCTACTACAAAAGCATCTGAGGCATCTACGAGTGCTACAAATGCAGCAGCAAGTTATGATGACTTTGATGATAGATATTTAGGAGCTAAGAGTTCTGACCCAACACAAGACAATGATGGTGATGCTCTGGTTACAGGTGCATTGTATTTTAATACTTCATCAAATGAAATGAAAGTATATGGAGGTTCATCATGGGCAGCAGTAGCACCCACTGCAACAAATGCAGGTGATATTACAACAGGTACACTAGCTGATGCAAGACTTAGTGCAAATGTAACATTAAACGATGGCACACAAACACTTACAAACAAGACATTAGATTCAGCCACAATTACAAAACACGTGCAAGAAACTGCGACAGTATCAGCTACTGCAGCAACTGGCACAATAAATTATGATGTAAAAACACAATCAATATTGTATTACACTAGTGATGCAAGTGGTAATTTTACAGTCAATTTTAGAGGAGATGGTAGTACAACATTAAATAGTCTTATGGACACAGGTGATGTTGTTACTGCAGTATTCTTAGTTACTAATGGTAGTTCAGCTAAATACAACAATGCTTTCCAAGTAGATGGTAGTAGTGTTACTCCTAAGAATCAAGGAGGCTCTGCATACTCATCTGGTAATGCTAACAGCATAGATGTATATACATACAGTATAATTAAAACAGGAGATGCAGCTTTCACAATGTTGACAAGCCAGACACAGTTCGCATAATGCCACCAGTAATTACAACAATAGGTCATGCAGGTTCTAATTCTTATGGACAAAGAGGTTCTACAGGTCTACCAGATGTAGTGGCTGGAAACCAATCATTTACAGCTAACGGAACATTTACACTACAAACTGGCGTCTACTACAACAACCTTATCTTCCGTGTATACGGAGCAGGTGGTGGTGGTGGAGAAGGTAGATATGGTGATATAAAAAATCCAGCTAATGGTAATAATGGCTCTGCAGGAACAGCATCAAGTGTAGCTAAATCTGGCATTACAACTATACAAGGTAATGGTGGTGGTGGTGGTACAGGTGCAACTGGGGGTGCTGCTCCTGGTGGTGCAGGTGGAACTGCAAGTGGTGGAGATACAAACACTACTGGTTCTGCTGGTGGCGATGGTTTAGCTGGAATACCTACTTATGCTCCTGGAGCAGGTGGCGACCCAGGTGGTACAGGTGAAACTGGTTATAACTCATCACGAGGTGGTGGGGGAGCAGGTGGAGCAGGTACTGGTTCAGCACCAGCTGGTGGCGCAGGTGGCGGCGGCGGTGGCTTCGCCAAAAAAACCTTCTCTGCTTTTGAAGGAGATGGTGCAAGTTATACAGTAACCATAGGTTCAGGTGGAGCTGGTGGTTCTGGTGGTAATGGCTCACCTGATGGCACAACTGGTGAAGGTGGATTTGTATATGTGGAGTGGAACTAATGAAAAAATATGCAGTAATTGAAAACGGAGTAATAACAAAAGTAATTAATAGTGATGCTAACCCTGTGCCTAGTAATTATACAGACATGACAACAACAGACCCACATCATATTACAACAGACGAAGCACAGACAGCTTATGACTTATTTAAGACATCTAGTTATTTTCCTGGACTTACAGACAAAGAACAATGTAATGAACTTACTATTGTATATGATTCATCTATCCCTATGGTATGGCATTACAGTATACACAGAGCTGGTGAGAATTTTAAAAATACAGGATATACCCTAGATGTAGATGCAGTATCTATAGCTTGTGTAACAGGAGATAACTCTGGCACAGCACATACAACAGGCACAATTAACCTTATGAACTGGTTTAGAGATAGCTGGAATATCCCTATAACCCTGTGTGAGCCACCTAAATCCAACACTTTAGTACAAGCATGGTGTAAAAACTCGCTTGGTTTTACAGATACAGGTACACTATATACCAGTGGTGAATATGAATTTTATATTTATAGGAGAACAAACTAATGAGTGTTATTGATAATATATTAGAAAGATTAGAAGACATAGAAACTCGTTTGTTAGAAATAGAAGATGCATTACGCATAACTGAGCCAGAAGAAGACATAGAAGGTGAAGAAGTAGAATATCCTGATTGTGATTGTGAAGATATTTGTGAGGAATGTGATGCCAAATATGATGTCCAATAATGAGTTGACTGTAGAGATAGAACGAATCAAAGGAGACATACGTCTTATACACAAGTCGATAGAAACTATAGAGAAGAATCATTTAAAACATATAGAAGATGATGTTAACAGTATAAAAAAAATATTATGGACTGTTGCGGTTGTAGCAGGCACACAAATGATAATAGTTATAAGGGAATTATTATTAAGAGGTGTTAATTAGTATGTTTGGATTATTAGGAGCAGTATTTTCAACAGCAGTAGATTGTTTTAAACAAAGACAAGAAACAAAGAAATACGAAGCTATGGCAGAAAGAAACCATATGTATCGTATGGCTCAGGGGGAGATAGACTATCAAGCACAGGTAAGAGCAGACAATGCTAACGGATGGAAAGATGAGTTTGTTCTTGTTATTGTGTCATTACCAATTCTGGTACTAGCATATGCAGTATTCTTTGGTGATGATATGATGAAAGAAAAGCTAGACTTATTCTTTCAATACTTTAATGGATTACCTCAATGGTATCAATGGTTACTAATAGGTATCTTTGGAGCTATATATGGACTTAAACCAGCAGCTGGTATGTTTGGCAAAAAATGAAAACATTAGCATTAATTGTATTAACATTAGGATTAAGTGCATGGCTGTATGGCTGGATGGCTCATGCAGATGATAACAGCACTTCTACACAAACTAACACAAGTGGTTCTAATACTTCCATTTCTGGTGGTTATACTTCCACTACTACTAATTCATATAGTGGTGGTCAAACTAATACAACTACTAACACGACTACCAATGCTACAGAAACTCAGAAAATACCTGTAGGCTCTGCAATAGCACCTAGTATGAGTAGTTATTCTCAAGACTTATGTGTAGTAGGAGTTAGTGGTGGTGTGCAAATGACTGGCTTTGGAGTAGCTGGTGGTACATTTATAACTGACGAGAATTGTGAAAGGATGAAACTATCAAAGCTTTTATACGATTTTAATATGCGAGTTGCATCAATCGCAATTCTCTGTCAGGATGATAGAGTATTTAGTGCAATGGAACACGCTGGAACTCCTTGCCCGTTTGAAGGCGAGATAGGGGAAGCGGCGGAAATGCAATGGAAAAAGTATGATATAGAAAGACCAGACTATGATAAATATATAGAAAAATTAAAAAGGAGACATGCTATAGATAACAAAAAAGAATTTGTTCCTATAGATACACAATACGATTTGTATGGAGATGATGATTAGATGTTTATACTTGTCATTAATACTATTCTTGATAGTATGGGCAGTAAGTGCAGAAGAGATAAACACAGGAAACCTATTACCGAATGGTACAAACAACTCAAGTTCCTACCAAAGTGTAGACAACACAATACCTAGTGTATCTACAAACGGATTTAATACAGCAGGAACAATAAGAGATTGGGGTGGTGAATTAGAAACTACAGGTACAGGTAGTATTAATTATACTGGCAACCTAACTGACCATGCCTCCCAACAGCAATTAGATAATGGTATTACACTCAACTCTACAACAATAGTACAAAACTGTGAGTGGCAAGGCTCTAATTGGCAATGTGGTCAAGCTAGAGCAGGACAAGATACATACACAACTACAGTAAAAATATTAGATGATGATGGTAACACCTTGGCTATAGTAAATCAGATTCGGAATACCGATGCTGGATATGGTAACAACGCTTACAAATACGAAGATACAGTTTCTTATGCAGGTACGGGTAGTAATCAATTCTACTGGGAATGGGAAGGAGTAGACGAAGGTAGTTATGTAGATTTAGGTGGACCTAACCTTCTAGGTGCTAAACTTACAATGACTTATGATGATAAAGTTATAGAACAAGAAACAATAGAAGAGATAGAAGAGGTTGTAGAACAATTTGAAGAATGGAAAGAAATATATAAAGAACCTGAATTAAAATATGAAGAAGTAAAGTTTGAAGAAACATTTGCACTTGTATTACTAGAAGAAGAAAATTATGTTATCTTTGAAGAATCTACAAAAGAACTTGAAAAAGAGTTTGAAGAAGTAGAAATACTACAAGTATTTGGAGGACCAGAAATTGTTGAAGAAGAGAAAGAAATTACAGAAGAGAAACCTACAGAAACTATTGCAGCAACAGAGGAAGTCATGGAAAAACAACCTGAACAATCTGAAAGTACCACTGTGGCAACAGTTCAGGAAGAACCTAAAAGTGAACAACCTGAGACAGACAGTGTGGGAGTCATAGATGTGCAAGATGTACAGACACAGGTAGCTGTTAAAATAAAAGCTATAGATAAACAACTTGCAGCTACAAATATTATAGGTGCGCAACTAATAGAGGCACAACAAGTAGATTTATCTAGCTACAATAAAAGCTACACAGACAATAGAAAGATATATGAAGGTAATACTTACGAGGATTTACGAACACTTGATGAGTACAGTAAAAAGATTTATAATGATAATACAAAGTTTGTAGCTATATCTATAAATGACCCTGTAAGAAACTATCAGGAAAAACTTAGAAATGCTACAATAAAAAGACAAATGGCTGAAAGAGAATTAAGACAGCTAAGAGGTTACTAATGGATTTATTTGAAACACTTAAAAAATATATAGTCTTAGTAGGTATCATATCTACAATCGGAGGAGGCTTTTATACATGGGGTGTATTTAATAATAGACTTGATGAGCTAGAGCAGTCTACTAATACTAAAACTGTTAAGGCTATGCAGAAAGAAATAGCTGTGTTAGAAAAAAGAGTAGCAGTATTAGAATCTAGCCTTAATGAATTTAAAATTACAATACAAAACCCATTAAAAAATTAAGGAGGTATCATGGCTTTAGATAAAGAAAAAATAAAAGAAGAGCTTAAAGATTTTTCTGAAGATGCAGCAGAAGTTATTGGAGATGCACTTAAAAAACATTTCTGGAAATCTGTAAAAGCAGCATGGAAAGGTTTTTCTGTTATCCAAAAACTATATGTAGTTGCAATTTTTGGAGCTTACTCTTATCTGTTATATTGGATTTAAACTAACTTGCCTATCCAGTTCCCTTTATTATCAAGAACCATAGGAAACAGTTTGGGTATTCCATCTATAATCATACCACAGCCTAGTATAAATCTAGTTTTAAAATTTTTAGCATAGGCAAATGCTAGGCTCTTTTGATTTATAAGACATCCTACATTCATACCCCAAAATAAATTGTCAGGGTTTGCCCACCATGATATTAAAAACTTGGTGTGGTAGTGTCCTTGAACTGCGTTCATTCCCATAGTTTGTGATACCTTTAAGTACATCTGCTGCCCTGCCATGTGTAAAAAAACACCTTTGTTTGTTAGGTAAAGTAATAGTCAAATCATCTTGCCATGTCCACTTCTTTGTACCTAAAAACTCGCCATAAGTTCTAAGGAACATACGACTCATACCAGATTTTAATGCCCTACGATATACCATAGAGCTATGATTAGATTCTACTTCTATTACTTCTGGAAAAATGCTTTCTAATTCATGCACATATTCTTTTGCTTTTGTAAGTTCATCGCCAGGACTAGGCAAGTCAGGGTCATGGTCATGCATAGACATAGCATGAAAGTCTAGTAGGTCGCCAATGTTGACAATAAAATCTGGTTTAAATTGTTTTTTGATTTCTTTAAGAAATGCAAAAGCATCTTTGTGGTGATATGGAATATGTAAGTCACTAATGACTAGTATTCTTTTATACACACTTTAATAATAACATAAGTTATCCACATTAATCAACAGGTTTATCGTAGTCATTTTCAAAACATTCGTTAGTACAATAAACATATTCTTGGTTGTTATGTAAAATAACATTTAGTGGTCCTTTGCAAGTTGGACAATAATAATATTCATATCCATCTATCTCTACAACAGAACCAACTGGTGCTTCTTGCACATAATTTTTAATTTTATATTTAGGATTATATGCTTTTATATAATCTTTGCTTTCTTTAGAACTGCTCTTACCTTTTCTAAGTAAACGATTGCATCCCATAACTCTTCTTGTACGTCATCAACCCATTCGTTAAATGGTTTTTTAGCATGGTCCATATCTATTTTATATTTTATTAATCCTTCATTCGACCTTTCTGACATTCGCTGCAAAAGTTTACGCACCATTCTGTCTTTGGTTGCTATAAAGGGCCTTGTTATTTTTTCATCTTTCATGTTACAATATAATATAAGATTGGCAACGAAGAAAGCAAACGAGAGTGGCACTACCGACCAATCTTCTTTAAAATGCTGTCTTAGTATCCATGTAATAACTACAGAACTGATTAACAGGACAATAGTTTTGACATCGTACATCCTCTCCTTTTCTATGTATTATAGTGATTTCTTTACTATCTTGCAAACCTTTATCTTTTAGATATTGATTAGCTTGTTCTCTCGTAGGTAATACACGCAGTGCAGACTTACGATTAGTTTTCATTATTGCAAATGAATCTTCTTTGCGCCATCTTTCTTGTGGTGTGCAAAGAGGATACTCTTCAGCTTTTGCAGTTTCTTGATGTATTTTGATTCTTTCTTTAATAAATAAAGCTTGTTCTTCATGTGTCCACCTTCTTATAGGTATCATTACAACCTGTTGTCTAGGGTAGTTATCTGACTGCATAACTCGTAGCTTAGACCAATCTCTTAGTATAGCCATAATAGACAATGATTGCACTTCTATAAGTTTGTTTTTTTTGTTTTGCAATAACTTTGGGTTATGATAGCATAAAAAATCTAAAATGTTTAATTGTTGTTCCCATTCTGTTTTACCATTTTGCAAAGCATCTAATGCAGTCCAAGCTGATGTAACTTTAAAATCAATAAGCTCACCTTTGCCTGTAAGATAATCAAATTGACCACTCATTGTCCAATCATTAGTTTCTGGTCCTTTGTAAAACAATCTCATTTCTGCAATATCGTCTTCAGTCACTGCTCTTTCTATTACAGAATGAACTGATTGCCCAAGCAAAGTAAAGATTAAGTCAGACACATCTTGCTCTATATATTCTTTGTGTTGTTTTTCTAATGCACGAATACGAGCAGGTTTTATTAAGCTTGTAACACTTATATCACTTTCACTACTCGTATACGAATCATTTTGCACTGCTTGCATAATAACTTCTGGCAAGTTAGATTTGTTTGTTAAGTTCATATATTTATCTCCATACTGTCTAACTCTACGGCCGTCTGTTTCTATAGCGACTTCTTCTATAATAGGGTCGACAATTAAAATGGCACTACCTCTTCCGCTGCACCATTGCCACCATCTCCCCTATCTGGGCTTCTATCTTGTAGCTCTTGCGCTCTTAAAACAATATTTCTAATACCATCTGACAATTCATCAAAAACATCTTCATTGCCATTTAAGTATTCATCTATAGAAAAAAACATTGATGGATGAAACTGTTCTTCTATTGTATCATTAAGCGGCATAATATTATGCACAACTATTTTACCTCTTTCGTTTTGTATTACATTTAAAGTACATCCTACACCTAGCAATTTTGATATATCAAAACCTTGTTTCTCAGTTTCAGTAAATGGTTTACCTCTCCAAGATGTTAGGTCTTGTGCTAACTTTGCCTTTTCAAACAAGCTTAGTGTATAAAACTTACTGATAGTCATAGGTGTTCCCTCATGTAATTGTGATGGTACTTCCCACACTACAAGGACTTGTCTTTGCCATTTAACATTTCCTTGATATTCATTCTTTTGTGTACCAAGGTCTATAACCCTAATACATCTTGCAGAGTACAAACCTGGGTCTAATTCTTTGAATGAACTAGATTTAGTTTCACCTGCAGTAGCAATTAATCCTGCCATAATTTACTCCTTTTATATTTGATTAAGTAATGTTAACTGTGAATATATGTTAAGTCAAGTAAGTTGACAATAGTTAAGCTACTGGTATAGTATCTACATGGAAGAAAAGTACGAACTAGCAAAACAAAGACGAAACGAAATAGTAGCAAAATATGGTGGACGAAATTTATCAAAGTTATTAAACATATCTCATCCAGCAGTATCTAAATGGGAAGTAGTACCTGCACTTAGAGCATATCAAATAGCTATGTTAGGTGACTATGAGATTGACTATATTAGACCTGATTTAGATTTTGATTTAAATATTAAAATTTCTAAAAAAAAATAAAGCGGAAAGCGCTATAAGCTCAATAAAAACCTTTACACTCAGCTTTCCGCCTTTAACCCGCATAAACACTGGCTAATCGTATGACACATATTATAGCAGTGCCATAGCAGTGCCATAGCAATGCCATACTTCTGCCATACTTTTGCTAATGGCAAAATATAGCTCTTCGTCTTCGTCTTCGTCTTCGTCTACATCTTCTTACAAGATATATATACCTTAGTAGTATAGTGTATTTGACAAGAATATTAACTTAGGTATTATATTAACGATACTTAATTAAGGGAGAACTGATGAGAAAGAGTACAAAGCATGAACAATCACCAGCTTTTCAATTCTATGCTTCAGATTGGATAAGCGAACCTGTAAGACTAACAATGTCATTAGAAGAGCAGGGTGCATACATTTTATTGTTGTGTCATTGTTGGAGAGGTTATCAAATAAAATTTGATTACGAAGTCCTCGCAAGAATGTGTAATTGTAGTTTAGATAAAATAAAAAAAATGTGGCCAAAGATAGCACCAATGTTTGTAGAAGATGATGGTTACCTTCGTTGTATACAAGCAGATGAAGAAAGAGATGTGCAAAAAAAATATAGAAAAGCAAAATCAAAAGCAGGTAAGAAGGGTGCAATGGTAAGGTGGAGCAATGAGTAATAGTTTTAATGGAGTACCCTATTACACTAATTGCTCTACCTACTACGACTTCTTAGAAATGTTTGGACCAGAACATACATTTCAAACTTTTTGTGACAAAGGTAAAAATAAAAAAGTTATAAAACAACTGCATGGAACAATAAAACAACATTTTCATGAGTTAGCTGATTTAAATAAACAGGGTGCAGGTGTGTTCTTCACTGTTAATCAGACAGACCTCTTAGGTAGAACAACAAAGCACATAAAAAAAGTGAGGGCGGTATTTGTAGACCTTGATGGTTCTCCCTTACCTGAGAAGTTTGCTTTACTCCCTCACTTGATTGTGAACACAAGTCCAGATAAATATCATTGTTATTGGTTAGTGTCTGATATGCCACTGGAAAGTTTTACACTTTACCAACAAGCACTTGCAGAAAAATTTGGGGGGGATGAAAAAGTAAAAGACTTACCTAGAGTAATGCGAGTTGCTGGTTTCTATCATAATAAGAAAAAACCTTATCCAATAAAAATTGTTAGCACCTATAAGATAAAACCATACACTAAAGAAGAAATAAAGAATGGTTTAAAATTAAAAAGACCAAAACCAAAAGTAATAAATTTTACAAGTTATGAATCTAAATATAGTGGTAGTACAAACTATGGAGCATCAGAGGGCGACAGGCATGAACGATTAGTTAGAATGTTGATAGGCATAAGACTTCGTGGTGAATCATACGAGTATGCAAGAGGTGAGGCATTAGAGTTTGCAAGAGCTTGTAATCCACCAGAAAATCCTAAAGAAGCTATATTTCAACTTAACGATATATGGAGTAGATATGCACCAGTTACGTCCTTATCAAACAAAAGCAATAGATGATATAAGAGAATCATTTACTAAAAGAAAAAAAGTTCTGTTAGTTGCACCAACAGGTTCTGGTAAAACTGTGATTGCTGCAGATATCATTCGTAAAGTAATAGAGAATGGTAAGAAGTGTGTCTTTGTTGCACATAGAAGAGAATTAATTATGCAATGTAGTAACAAGCTTTTTAATTTTGGTGTTAGACATGGTGTCATAATGGCAGACAAAGCATCTACACCGGATGCTGATGTGCAAGTTGTATCAATACAAACTTATACTGCAAGAAAAAATAATTTTGATTTTGATAGACCAGATGCAGATTTGATTATTTTTGATGAAGCACACAGGTCTGCATCATTTACTTTTCAAAAAATGATAGAAGAATATCCAGAAGCTCATGTCATAGGTCTAACTGCAACACCATGTAGAGCTGATGGTAAAGGATTAGGCGATATCTATCAAGGTCTTATAGAGTGCAGCAACATAAAAGATTTGACAGAAGAAGGCTATCTTGTTCCTAGTAGAATCTATGCACCAACAATGCCAGATTTGAAAGGACTGAAAGTATTAGCAGGTGATTATGAAAAAGGTAGGCTAGACAAAAGAATGAACACACCTAAACTAATAGGTGACATTGTAAACCATTGGATAATGTATGGTCAAGACAGACCTACTGTTGCATTTGCTACATCAATAAACCATAGTAAAAAGATAGCTAAGATGTTTAATGACAGTGGCATACCTGCTGGTCACATAGATGGTAAAATGCCAGAAATAGAAAGAGAAAGACAATTAGCTATGATAAAAGATGGTAGGATTAAGGTCTTAGCTAACTGTCAAGTATTAACAGAAGGATGGGATGAACCTAAAATATCTTGTGTTATATTAGCAAGGCCTACTAAAAGTTATGGGTTGTATCTACAAATGGTAGGTAGAAGTCTTAGACCAGATGATGGCAAGAAAGATACATTAATTATAGACCATAGTGGTGCTGTCTATGAACATGGTTTCCCTGATGAGCCACCTCAATGGACATTAGATGTAACGACTAATGTTAGTAAAGAAAGAAAAGAACCACAACCAATAGAAAAACAACCATTTACCTGTGTGCAATGTGATTTTGTATACAAACCTACTGCAGACAGCCCAGAATGTCCTAATTGTGGCTGTAAACCTACTAAAAAAGACACTGAGCTGTTGATTGCACAAGGCAGACTTGTTGAATTAAAGAAAAAAAAGAACGAGCCAACAGTTGCAGACAAAGAAACTTTTTATGCAGGATTACTTTTCTATGCAAGACAAAAAGGCTATCTTGATGGATGGGCAAGTCATCTGTTTAAAAATAAATTTAAACACTTTCCTAATTTTAAAAAAAATATACTGCCTGTAAGACCAACAAAAGATGTTGAAGGGTACATAAAACATCACAATATAAAACGACACAAATCTAAAATAAAAATACAAAATATGATTGGAGGTAACAATGAACGAAGTACATAAAGAGTTTGAGATTAACAAGCTTAGAAAGTTAGGTCATGAGCATAGTGTTGCTTTAAAGAATCTTGTGCAACTTGAAGAAAGTAAAAAGATATTAAGAGCTAGTCTTATGAAAGAATATCAACTCGGACCAACTGGCAAACCAAATAGTGTAGCTCAACAAGAAGCTCATGCATATGCAGATGAGCGATATACAGCACATATTAAAGCACTTGCAGATGCTACACAGATTGAAGCTGAGTTAAAATGGCAAAAGAGATGTGTAGAAATAAACTTAGAGTTAATTAAAGTACAATCTTTTAACCAAAATCAAGAGAAAAAAGCTTACAACATTTAGTCATCTGTGTTACAATAATATTTCCCCTATGAAGCACACAGTCAAAGAGAAAAAACACATGGACAAGATTGCTCGACTTGGGTGTATTATATGCAGGAAACAAGGTCATATGTTTGTAGATGCTGAGTTACATCATATAAGAGATATGACTGGCATGGGCAAAAGGTCTAGTCACTTTGAAGTTATTCCTTTGTGTGTTGCTCATCATAGATTAGGGAAAGAAGCTTTTCATCACAGCAAAAAAGAATTTGAAGCAAAGTGGGGAACACAGCGAGAGTTGCTCAAAGAAGTTTTAAAATTAGCTGAATGTTGTGGTGGTTTATGTGAGGATTGCGATGAAATATGATTTAGTAGTAGTACAGAAAGATGGCTCTTTAGCTCCATATAATAAAGAGATAATATTTAAAAAGATTTATAATAAAATAAAAGATGTTAATGTTAGTTGGCAACTTGTAAAGAATGTTGAGGCAAGCATAGATAACAGGTTTGAAGAGTTTTATCCAACTTACCAAAACATTCAAGACATAATAAAAAATACTATTACTTATTATCGTTCTGAGAAAGAGCAACATGGGCAATAGCTTCAAGTTTAGCAAATGTATCACTAAAACCTAATGCTAAATACATTTGCTCAAATCTCTCATACAAAGCAAAACATTTATCGCACATTAATTCCAAACACCTCCAATATAAACATTATAACAGCATTTACTAAACCTATAACTGCTATTAATGTAAAATATTTCTTCCAAGAAAGTGGTGTAGTCGTATCAAGAATTCTAGATTTCTTTTTCACAGCATAAACCTCTAATGGATATCTCACATTACCTCCACTCCAAAATCTATTTTTAATCTACTTAATACACATTCAGCAAATTCTTTTCTACCATACATGATAAAGTCATCATTAGTTTCACATACCTCTTCCGTAAGTTCCGTCCTATTTACCTCATCTAATAAATATTCCATTAGCCAATCAATAACCCACTCTTCAGTATGCTCTTTTACTTTAAAAGTTTTAAGTTCGTTAAGGATTTGCTCTATATCCATTTCTTGAAGCTCTAAACTAACATCCTCTTTTATTTCTTTAATACTCATTATAATTTACCTCTCTTATATAAAATATTTTCTACATGATGTTTTAAATAGACATCATTTAAATGACTGCCAGACAAAGAAAGCTCTAATTCTTTTAAGAGTGTTAGCAATTTATCTGTACTCCAATATTTATATTTACTCATCATCTAAATCTCCCTCATCAATATCGTATTCTCTCCATGAATCATCATCCTCCATGAATAAATCTTCTTTAGCTTGAATACAAGCATCCTTAAAATCTAATCCTTGCTCAACATAGTATTCAGCTCGTTGCTCTAACCAAGCTTCTGTCCAATGATTACTCATATTACCAACCTCTCTCTTTTTTTTCTTTTTCTGTTTTTATCATGGCTTTTAAGACTGCTTCTTTTACTGCTTGTAAAGTCTGCTCATCTAGTATTTCGCCTTCAAAAAAATAGTAATCTTTGTCTATTCCGTTTTCGCTTGTTCTTGCAGTAAACTTCATAGACATTGACCATTCAATATTATCACTCATTGATAGTACCTCCCTTTTTCTATAAGATTTAATCTTCTGTTTACTTCTTGCTGTAAAAGAGTTACTGAAAGATGTATACTACCTAACAAGGTCGACCCATATACACCTCGGTCGAAGAGTTTTGACAGTAACCCCTTTAAAATTCTTGAATTATATAACCCTTTATAGTAGTGTTCCAATATTTCTCCCTATCAAATTCGATAACACTTGTATAATTTCTTAAATCATCAATTGTTTTAATATCTTCACGATATGAGTATTCTTTCAAAATCTCGTCCAATGTTTTGTATTCTGTGTATTCGCTTCTAATTGCTACAACATCAAATTTAATGTTCTCGCCTATAGATTCGCCAAAATCTAACAAGTAATCATATAAAGCAGAAGCACCAGCATATGAAAAACTGCTATAAATATCCCTTGCTAATAATTCTCTAAATTCGTGTTGGTCTATTTCTTTTATTATCATTGTTCTTCCTCCCTCAATTTATTGTAAAGTTTTTCATTAACCCTGTGAACATATTTTCTTAACTTTTGTATCGCTTGAATATGGTCTGGGCTAGGTGTGTATTTAGTTTTGATAGAATTTTCAAATTGCAACAAAGCATTTGATATCATAGAACTTTCTTCAAAATTAACTTTTATAATTGCTTTTATTTCTTTAGACATTATGCACAACCTCTATGTAGTCAATATCATAGTTTCCTAAGTTACTTAATTTTAGATTATAATCTTTTAGAATTTCGTTGACTCTTTTTCTGCATAAATCTGTGAAATCTGTATCAATAAAATCTTTTTGATTATAATAGTGATGGTAGTAAACAATCATACTTAAATCATTGACAGAAATGTTATCAATGTTGTCTTCTATGACTGTGTTGATTTTGTTTGATAGTTGTTTTTTAACCATTGTAATCCTCCAAAAAAAAATATAGCAGTTTATTGACTTGCTAAGGTCATAAGGTTGCCTAAACCTCAATTGTGGCATTATTGAGAACTGCTCTAACTTCCTCGTTTATGTCTTGATAATCTACTTTCTCATTTGTTTCATTAAGAATCATGTCGTGGACATTATCCTCCAAGAAAATGCGAAAAATTTCAGACATTGCTTCTTGTGCTTTTGTGTGATTGTTTTTTGTTCTTTCAAACTGAATTAAATAATCATCAATTTGCTGGAAAATTTGTTCAAGTTCTGTATCTGTTGGCAAAGTCTGTGCATTGCCTAAAATTTTTAATCTTACTCCAGGATATTCATAATTATCATCATCAATTTTTCTATCTAAAACTTTTGATAATGTATTACTTTTTATCTGCATAATTTTCCTCCCTTAAAAAAAATTAGCAGTTTTAAGACTTGCTAAGGTCTTACGATTAATATTCATTTTCATAAAGTTCAATCGTATCCGAATATTGTTCGGCTAATTCTGCATAATGCTTTATAATAGTAAAGTGTTCATCTTTTGATAAACCAGCATCTTCACGAGCTTCTTGCGAATACATATTATAAAGACCAGAATATTGAACACGAACATATGAATCGAATTCCATTGGTCCGATTGCTTTAATTCCTAAGTCTATTGGTCTAGGCATATCTTTTTCCTCCCTTATTTTTTTTACTCATATTTATATTAACAAATCTATTAACCTAAGTCAACTACTTACTTAAAATATACTAGTATCTAAAAGATACTACTAACTAAATAAACACTAGTAACTAAACAGTAACTAATTACAAAAAATATACTATTGACATAGATATTAACATATGTTAACATGATAATGGAGGTAAAGAATATGAAGATGACAGATGTAGATATTTGGTTTGCAACCGAAAGATTAAAGTTTGTTAATAAAGTTATTCAAAAGCACTTAGATAATCCAAGAGCTTCCAGTCAAAAAGCCTTGCGAAATCTTAGAGCTGAGAAAACAAGATTAACAAATCAACTTTCGAAATGAGCTAGGATATTATTTTAGGATTTAGAAATCAAAACCTAAAATCAAAACCTAAAATCAAAAGTTGTATTTTAAAACCTAAAATCAAAACCTAGGATTTAAAAAACTGTTGACATTACATTCTCGACTTGCTACTATGATACTGGCAGGGCTTTAACCTTTAAAGAATCTAGCTTTAAAATGCTCTACTATTCTATATAAGAACACAAAAAAACCCACAGAAAAAACCTTCTTGCCCCACACACACACCCGTCACCCCCAAATACATTCGTGTTGCAAATAAACATGGATTACTCCACACAGCGGAGGGAAAAATGGGAATATTAACCTGTTATTGACAGCAAGATACTTTAGTTTAGACTATAAAGTATATGAGAAAACTATTGACAGACAAGCAAAAAGAGTTCGTTAGGCACTTTAGCGAAAAAGGTAATGCTACAGAGGCTGCAATTAAGGCAGGTTACTCTCCAGCAACGGCTCAACAGCAGGGATATGAGCTTAAAAATAAGCTTTCTGCAGAGATTGAGGATGCTACTAGGAAGCTTTTAAATGGTGCAGTACCAGTTGCTATAGAGAAATTGCAACAATTGGTAGTAGACCCAGCAGTTAACGCAAGTACAAAGCTTGGTGCAATCAATTCTATCTTGGATAGAACTGGATATCAGACTACAACTAGGATTGAAGATGTAACTGGTAAGAAAACTGACGAAGAATTGCAAACAGAACTTAGAAATATAATGGGTTCTTTGCAATTAACTGCAGTAAAAGATGAAGATATTAACTAAGGTTAAGATTTATGAGTGATGCGCTGGAAAGGGCTGTAGAAATTGCTAAAGAATTAGAGCATAGAAAGCTTACTAACAGATTAAAGCACTATGAACCTTATGAATATCAAAAAAAGTTTCATAATACTATAGCATCGCAAAGATTACTTATGGCTGGTAACAGAATAGGTAAATCTTTTTGTGGTGCAATGGAAATGGCCTTTCATTTGACTGGTAAGTACCCAGAATGGTGGGAGGGTCGTAAGTTTACTAAACCAATTAGAGCCTGGGCAGGTGGTGCATCTAACGAAACTACTAGAGATATCTGTCAAAAAGAGCTAGTAGGGCAACCAGATGACCCTTCTGCTAAAGGAACTGGCTCTATACCACTACAAGACATAGGAGAAACTACCAGAAAACCAGGTGTGCCAAATGCACATAACTCTTTAGTTGTTAAACACGTAACTGGGGGGTGGTCAAGGTTAGCATTTAAAGCATATGAGATGGGTAGAGAAAAATGGATGGGAGAAGCTGTAGATGTTGTATGGCTAGATGAAGAACCACCAGCTGCTATCTATTCTCAAGCACTAACAAGGACTGCAGACAGAGGTGGCATGGTATATATGACCTTTACACCAGAATCTGGCATGACAGAAACAGTAGCACAGTTTGTTAACGACCTTAGACCTGGTCAGTCTTTACTACAAGCTGGATGGGATGATGCACCGCATATGACACCAGAGGTAAGAGAGCAGATACTATCTGCATTGCCACCACACGAAAGAAAGATGAGAGAACAAGGTATACCACAATTAGGTTCTGGTCTTGTATTTCCTATAGCAGAAGATGATATAGTATGTGACCCAATAGAAATACCAACTTACTGGCCAAGATTATGTGGTATAGATTTTGGTTGGAATCACCCGACAGCTGCAGTATGGTTGGCATGGGATAGAGATGCAGACATTGTGTATATTTACGATACTTATGCTATGCGACAAGAAGCTGTACCAATGCACGCAAGTGCAATCAAAGCAAGAGGTACTTGGATTCCTGTAATCTGGCCTATGGATGGTAGACAAGCTGACAAAGGTTCTGGTAAATCACTTACAGAGCAGTACAGAGCAGAAGGTGTTTACATGACACGTAATCATTTTTCTAATCCACCATCAAGAGGTCAACGAGAAGGCACAGGTGGTAACTCAGTAGAAGCTGGTATACAAGAAATGTATACTCGTATGCAGACAAAACGATTGAAAATTTTTAGAAATCAAGATAAACTATTACAAGAATTGCGAATGTATCATCGTAAAGACGGAAAGATAGTTCCAATAAATGATGATGTTATATCTGCAATGAGATATTGTGTTATGTCTTTGCGTCATGCAAGAGTTAAAAATTTTGAACCACAATACATAGAGGCAGAAACAGAGTTTAGTATATTCACATGAGAAAAGAACATAAAAGCGAATCAGGTGGTCTTACACCAGCAGGCAGAAAATACTTTAAAAGAAAAGATGGCTCTAATTTAAAGCCAGCAGTAAGCAAAGGTAAGAATCCTAGACGTATTAGTTTTGCTGCTAGGTTTGGGGGTATGGCTGGAGCAATGAAAGACAAGAAAGGTAAACCAACAAGATTAGCATTAGCATTAAGAAAGTGGGGTTTTAGAAATAAAGCATCTGCAAGAAAATTTGCTAATGCAAATAAAAAAGCATAAAGGAGGGTATTATTATGCCAATGGGAAAAGGAACATACGGAAGTAAAAAAGGAAGACCACCAAAAAAAACAAAGATGGCTGGTGCTAAAAAAGGTACTTCTAAATTAGCAGGTATGTATGGCAATAAAAAAAAAGTAACAAGAGGTGACATTATTGCTGCAGCTAAAAAAAATAAAAGGAGCAAAGCATAATGGCTAAACCAGGATTGTATGCAAACATACATAAAAAACGTAAAAGAATAAAAGCTGGTAGTGGTGAAAAAATGAGAAAGCCTGGAGCTAAAGGCGCACCAACTGCAGCTAATTTTAAAAGAGCAGCAAAGACTGCTAAAAAAACGAGGAAAGCATAATGGGAAGTCCAGTATCTATTCTTACTAGTATAATAGGTTCTGTTGCAGGTAAAGCATTAGGCGGTGTTATGGGCATAGGTAAAAAGTCAGCAAAGAAAATAACACCACCAGAGCCTAAAGAACTTATGAAGCAACCAGATGTTTCATCACAAAGAAGACTTGCATCACAGTATGGGCAAGGTTCTACTTTGTTAACAGGCACACAAGGTGTAGAAGATGCAGCAACAACTAGCAAAAGTTTATTAGGCGGATAATGATTAGACCAATATTAGACCAAGCATGGAGTAAAAAATTTTATGAATGGTTACAACCTAGAGCAGAAATAGAAACCGAGGAGTATACTACAATTGGTTTCTTAGATGACTGGGATAACATAGTAGGAGTTATACTTTTTTGCAACTACGATGGTAATAACATTTATGTTCATATAGCTTCTGATTCACCTAAACACGTTCAACGAAAATTTATAAAATTAATGTTTGATTACATATTTAATCAAGCAAAATGTCAGCGAGTAACTGCTACTTGTTATGCAGACAAAAAAAGAAGTCAAAAGCTAATTGAAGGTGTTGGTTTCAAAAAAGAAGGATATTTAAAGAATTTTGTAAAAAAACATGATAAACTTAAAGATATTATTTTGTATGGTATGCAAAAGGAGGACTGTAAATGGGTGGCGTAAAAGATTTAATCATGGGCGCACCAAAACCTAAAATGCCTGACTTCGGAGCTGAGGCAAGAGAAACTGCTAGAAAACAAGCAGAGTTAGATGCACAACAAGCAAAGTTTAGAAAAAGCAGAGCTATGGGTATGGGTAGCTTAATTAAAACATCTGGCATGGGTTTAACAGAAGAAGCAACAACTTCTAAAAGTTTGCTTGGCGGATTCTATGGATAAGTTTAAACATTACAAATCAGCTATAGCTCGTATGGAGGGTGACAGAGGTAACTGGGAAGACCAGTGGCAAGAAATATTAGATTATGTTATGCCACGTAAAGCAGATGTTACTTTTGTTCGTTCACCTGGTGAAAAAAGAACTGAGGTCTTGTTTGATTCTACAGCCATAACTGCAAACAATTTGTTAGCAGCAAGTTTACAGGGAACTCTAACATCGCCATCTTTGCAATGGTTTCATATTAGATTAAGAGATACTTTTTTAAACGAAGACAGAGATGTGCAAATGTGGTTAGAAGATTCTGCTAAAAGAATGTATGACGTCTTTAACGAAACTAATTTTAATTCAGAAGTACACGAAGCATATTTAGATATATGTTCTATAGGAACAGCAGCATTATTTATAGAAGAAGGTTCAAAAGGTTTTCAAGAAAGTCTTATACATTTTAGAACTTTACACATTTCAGAATATTACATACAAGAAAATGTAGATGGTTATGTAGACACATTATATAGAAGATATAAATTATCAGCTAGACAAGCAGTGCAAGAGTTTGGCGAAGATAACTTAGGCGAAAAAGTAATAAAGGCATCAAGAGAAAAACCAGATAAAGAATTTGATTTTATTCATGCAGTAGAACCATTAGAAGACTATGAAAGAATGTTTGGCAAATCAAACACTAAGCTGCCTTTTCATTCATGTCATATCTGCGAACAAGATAAAATGATTGTAAGAACTGGTGGCTATAATGAATTTCCATATCTTGTACCTAGATGGGCTAAAGCTACTGGAGAAACATATGGTCGTTCTCCATCTTTCAATGCATTACCAGATATAAAAACATTAAACAAAGCTGTAGAGTTAGGACTAAAAGCATGGTCAAAAGCTATTGACCCACCATTACTTGTTGGTGATGATGGTGTTATAGGCAAAGTAAGAATGACACCTGGTGGTATAACTGTTGTAAGAGATAGAGAAGCAGTCGTGCCTTTACAAATAGGTTCTAATTTTCAATTAACAGATATGAAAGAAAACCAACTTAGACAAGCTATTAGACAAGCATATTATTCTGACCAACTACAATTACAAGAAGGACCACAAATGACAGCTACAGAAGTACAAGTAAGATACGAACTTATGCAAAGACTATTAGGTCCAACACTTGGTAGATTCCAATCAGAATTTTTAAATCCACTTATAGAAAGAGTTTTTGGTATTATGCTTAGAGGAGGAGGTTTTTTACCTGCACCTGAAATAATACAAGACCAACAAATAGATGTAGATTTTGTAGGGCCACTAGCAAGGTCACAGCGTATGGAAGAAGCAGTTGCAGTAGAGAGATTGTATCAACTAGCTATGAATATAGGACAAGTAGACCCTGCAATAATGGATAATATAAATCATGATGTAGCAATTAGAACTAGAGCTAATTTATTAGGTGTACCTAAAACTGTATTAAGAGGCGAAGACGAAGTAGAAGAAATTAGACAAGAAAGAGCAGCAGCACAACAAGCGCAACAAGAAGCTATGATGCAAGCGCAACAAGCACAAACTGCAAAAACAAATGCACAAGCTATGAACGAAGTCACACAAAATCCTAACATGGAAGAAATAATGCAAGCGGACGTATTACCTGAATAATGGACGATACTTTAAAACAACAAAAAAAAGATTACATGATTACCTTTGGTACAAAAGAAGGTGAGCGAGTTTTAGCTGATTTACTTTCAGCTTATTATCATAGGAGTTCTTTTAGTAAAGACCCTTATGAAACTGCTTTTAAGGAAGGGCAAAGAGCAGTAATAGTCAGAATACTAAATCTTTTAAAGGAGGATAATAATAATGGCTGACGAAACAATGACCACAGAAGTGGCAGACAACCCACAAACAGAAGTATCAGGAGATTCTGTTTTAGGGTCTGGCATAAGTGATAATCAAACAGCAACTGATTGGAAATCATCTTTGCCACAAGAATTACAAAGCGACCCAACACTCGCAAATTTTAAAGATGTTGAATCTCTTGCAAAAACTGTTGTGCATCAACAAAAAGTATTAGGTAGCAGAATACCTATACCAAAAAATGATGAGGAGAAAGCAGAATTATACACTAAGCTAGGACGACCAGAAGAAGCTAGTGGGTATGAAGTGCAAATACCAGAAACTCATGCGCAGTATTTCGAAGAAAATCAAGTAACAGAGTTTAAAGAAGTTGCACACAAGATAGGTCTAAACAACGAGCAAGTAAATGCTTTGATAGACTATCAAGTAAACAACATAGAAAATGCAGCACAATATCAAGCTGCAGAATTAAATTCTGGTAGAGAAGAAGCACAAACTACACTTCAAAAAGAATGGGGTGTGGAGTACGATAAAAATTTAAGAGCAGCACATAGAGCATTACAAGTATATGGCAATGAAGAAGTGCAAGAAGCTGTAAATGGAGAATTAGGAAATAATCCTGCATTTATAAAAATGCTTGCAAACATTGGCTCAGAGGTTACAGAAGATATGGCACAAAACACATCTAACAACAATGTTGCTGTATCAGTATTGGATGCAAAAGCAGAAATAGAATCTATTATGCAAGACCCAAGTAATCCATATTTTAATGCTGGACACAAAGACCATAGAAGTGCAGTAGAAAGAATGAGGCAATTGCACGAAAAAGTCTATGGAAAATAATTATCTTGTGCTATAATTAAAATACCAAAGTCTGCCCGTTAGGATAACAGATGTGGTGGCCATGATGGCGTTAAAAATTAGGTTTCCCGTTATGGATAAAAACCGCAACATCATTATTTTTTTTAAGGAGGACAGGTTATGTCAACACAAATAACTACAGCTTTTGTCGAACAGTATAAAAGCAACGTATTTCATTTGGCACAGCAAAAAGGTTCAAGACTTAGAGATGCAGTCCGTGCAGAAACAGTTGTCGGAAAATCGCATTACTTTGAAAGAATTGGCTCAACTGCTGCGTTAAAAAGAACATCCAGACATAGTGACACTCCAAGAGTAGATACACCACACTCTAGAAGACGAGTTACTATGGATGATTACGATTGGGCAGATTTAATTGACAATGAAGATAAAATCAGAATGTTAATTTCTCCACAATCAGAATATGCACAAGCTGGCGCTTGGGCAATGGGAAGAGCAATGGATGATGCAATCATTGATGCTGCTAGCGGAAACGCTTTTGGTGGTGTTAGTGGTGGTACAACAGTAGCATTACCATCTGCACAAAAAATAGCTCATGGTTCAGCAGGTTTAACAATTGCTAAACTTATTGAAGCTAAAGAAATTTTAGATGCAAACAGCGTAGACCCTGAAGAACCAAGGTGTATTGTTGTAACATCTAAACAACTATCAGATTTGTTAGCATTAACACAAATCACATCTTCAGACTTTAATTCTGTTAAAGCTCTGGTTCAAGGTGAAATTGATACCTTTATGGGATTCAAATTTATCAGAACAGAAAGATTAGATACTAATTCATCAAGCAATAGATTAGTATTAGCTTTTGCACAATCTGGTATCGGGCTTGCTCTAGGCCAAGATATTAATACAAAAATATCTGAAAGAGCAGACAAAAATTATGCAACACAGGTATTCTTGTCAATGACTATCGGTGCAACTCGTATCGAAGACGAAAAAGTTGTTGAGATTGAATGTACTGAGAGTTAATAGGAGGAAAGAAAAATGGCAACAGCTAAATCAGTAGAAGTTACAGCTTTAGACGCATCGCCTAGAGAACTCCTAGAAACAGGAAGTTTAGAGGGCAGGATGCGTGTAGCAAGTGGAACGATTGCAGCAGGAACAGGCGACATTGATAATGATGATGTATTAATGATGGTACAAATTCCATCTAATGCAAAAGTATTATCAATCAAACTATTCAATGACGATTTAGATTCTAATGGTTCACCAACATTGGCAGCCAACGTAGGTCTTTATTATGAGAATGGTACAGTTCTTGATGAAGATTGTTATGCAACAGCTATAACAACTTTACAAGCTGCAAACACAGCAGGTGTCGAAGTTGCTTTCGAAGCTAGAAACGTTAATGCAGTTTCTAACTTTGCATGGGAAGATGGTGGTTTATCATCTGACCCAGGTGGGGTTTTAAGAATAGCTTTAACTATGTCTAACGTGGCAGCAACAGCAGCAGCTGGTGATGTATCAGTTATCGTTACATATGTTGTAGACTAAAAACAACAATAAGGGGGTAGTTTCGGCTACCCTCTGAGGATATTATGGCAACAGAAGTTTCAATATGTGCAAATGCTTTAAGAAGATTAGGGGATGACCCTATAACTTCGCTTACAGATGATACAGAAAGAGCTAGATTATGTAATGCATTTTATGCACCAGCAAGAGATTTAGTTTTAAGAGCGCATCCCTGGAACTTTGCAATAACAAGAGCAACATTAGCTCAACTTTCAGATACACCAGCATTTGAATATTCTTATCAATATGCATTACCAACAAGTCCATTATGTTTAAGAGTATTGCAAATGGAGTTTCAAGATTACATTTATAAAATAGAACATTTAGAAGGACAAGGAAGAGTATTATTAACAGATGAAAGTCCAGCTAGAATTTTGTATATTGCACAAATAACAGACCCAACACTATTTGATGCTTTATTTGTAGATACATTAACAGCTCGTTTAGCTGCAGATTTAGCCTATCCAGTAACAAATAGTGCAAAATTACAGGAGCAAATGGAAGTATTGTATATAAGAAAGCTTAAAGAAGCTAGGGCTATTGATGGGCAAGAAAGTTTTATGGACGACCTGGTTTCAGATACATTTACTGACTTCAGGAAATAATGGCTAGAGTACATCCAATACAAACAAATTTTACTGCAGGGGAACTAAGTCCTAAGTTAGCAGGTCAAGTAGATTTTAAAAAATATGCTAATGGTGTAGAAACATTAGAAAACATGACTGTTTTTCCGCAAGGTGGAGCTACAAGAAGATATGGCTCTAGATTTATTTGTGAAGTAAAAGATTCGTCTGCGACTACAAGATTAATACCTTTTGAATTTAATGACGAACAAGCATACATATTAGAATTTGGAAATAATTATATAAGATTTTTTAAAGACCAAGGACAGATTACTGAAGCAACTAAAGCTATTACTGCTATTACAAAAGCAAACCCAGCAGTTGTTACAGTTACATCACATGGTTACAGTAATGGCGACCACATATGGATAAACAGCGTAGGTGGTATGACAGAAGTAAATGCTCGAAGATTTACAATAGCGAATGTCACAACACATACATTTGAATTGTCAGGTGTAAATTCTACAAATTATACTACATATACATCAGGTGGTACTGCAGCAAAAGTTTACGAAATTTCAACTACATATACAGCAGCACAAGTATTTGATTTGCAATTTGCACAATCAGCAGATGTTATGTATATAGTTCATCCATCACATGAACCAGCAAAATTATCAAGAACAGGACATACATCGTGGACACTTGCAGATGTAGTTTTTGAGAAAGGTCCATACTTAGATGTTAACGACACAACTACAACTTTAAATCCAGGGTCGTCTGCAGTTGGCACAGGAGTTGCCTTAGTTGCATCTGCAGATTTATTTGCATCAACTGACGTTGGTAGGCTTGTAAAACTTCATAATGGTCATGCAAAAATTACAGGATTTACAGATGCACAAAATGTAACAATAGAAATACTTACAGCTTTAGATGCTTCTACAGCAACAACCGATTGGCAACTAGGTTCTTTTTCTAACACAACAGGGTTTCCAAAAGCTGTTACTTTTTATGAGCAGAGACTTTTTTATGCAGGTACAACAAACAATCCACAAACTATATTTGCATCTGAATCTGGTTTTTTTGACAATTTTGATGTAGGTGATAGTTCTGATGCAAAAGCATTTATTTATACAATTGCGGCAAACAAAGTTAATGTAATAAGGTTTTTAGCACCAGCACGTGATTTGATTATAGGAACTGCTGGTGGTGAATTTATTGTAGGTAGACCAACAGGTGAACCTTTAAAACCTGGAAATGTAAATATCACACAACAAACAACATATGGAGCGCATACAACACAACCTGTGCAAATCGGAAACACTGTGTTGTTTGTGCAAAGACAAAAACGTAAGCTTAGAGAATTAGGATATAACTTTGGTGACGATGCATATGTAGCACCAGATTTAACATTGCTTTCAGAACATATTACGGAAGGTGGCATTGTAGATGTAGATTATCAACAAGAACCTGATTCTATTTATTGGGCAGTTAGAAACGATGGTGTTTTACTTGGTATGACATATTTAAGAACACAAGACATTGTTGCATGGCACAAACACACTTTAGGTGGTACAAGTGCAGCAGTTAAATCAGTTTCTACTATTGCAGAAGCAGACGAGCAACAAACATATTTAATAGTAAGTCGTACAATAAATAGTGCTACAAAACAATATGTAGAATATTTAGATAGTACATTAAATCAAGATTCTGCTTTGTCAGGAACAGTTACAGGTTCGTCTACAAGTGTAACAGGGCTAGACCATCTAGAAGGTCAAACAGTACAAATACTTATAGATGATGCAGTTTATCCTACACAGACTGTAACCAATGGAGCAATCACTGTAAGCTTGCCTAGCAGCTTTGGTTCTAAAACTATAGAGATAGGTTTAGGATTTACTTCTACAATAAAAACAATGAAACCAGAGGCTGGTTCACAAGCAGGTACTGCACAAGGCCGAAAAAAAAGGTATAATGAAGTTAGCGTGCGATTATTAAATAGTGTTGGTGTAACAATTAATGGCGACCAATTACCTTTTAGAACATCAGCAGATGAAATGGGTGAGCCAATACCAGCATTTACAGGAGATAAAAGAGTTACTAACTTAGGTTGGGATAGAGAAGGACAAATAACAATACAACAAACTCAACCCTTGCCTTTAACTGTATTAAGTATAACAGGCACATTAGTAACTAGTGATTAGTATGGAGGTGTTATCATAGAAGCGGCAACAGCGATGCTCATAGCCTCAGGTGTATCTGCAGGCTTTTCATTATTAGGAATGTATCAAAGCTATAATGCAGCAAAGAGAAATGCTAAATTTATAGAAAAACAAAACCAATATAATGCAGAACTAGAAAAGCAAGCACAGATAGCAAGTGCATTAGCATTATCACAAGCAAGACAAGCAAGTTTAGGAGTTAGAGGTGTAGCAGGAACTGGCTCAGAACTCTACATTGAAAATGAAAACTCTAAAATTTTAAAAGAAAACATAGCGGCAATTACTAAAAGAGCAGTGTTTGCAAATGCAGGAGTAGGCCTTCAAAAATTTACAGCTCAACAAAATGCCATTTATGGTGGAGCAATGGGCGTTACAAATTCAATTATGTCTTACCAGCAATTTAGACAACAAAGAGATTTAGCAGAAAGAGGATTATTATAATAAATGAAAGTGCCTAAGTTACAGAAACAATACTTACCAATACAAAGTGGTATAGGTATACAATCAGGTGACCCTGGAGCATTTACTGCAGGCATAGGACAACTTGGTCAAAAAATAGCTGATGTTCTAGGACAACAATATAATATAAAACTTAGCAAGCAAAATAGAATTATGATTGAAGGTGAAAAACAAAATCTTAAAACAGAATTTTATAATTTTAATGACCAATTTAAAAGTGAAATGGAATTAGGTGTAAAAAATGATGAAGGTCAAATTTTAAAACCTGATATGTTGCAAGGTGAGTACAATAAAAGATTTGCAAAATTTATGAAAGATTCACAAAAAAAATTAAATCCACAAGCATTTGCTGAAGTACAATCAGAATTAATGTGGGAATCACGTTTAGTATATGATGAAATAAGAGATAATGTTGTAGCTATTAAAGGTGTGCAAATTAAAGATAATTATAAATCGAAATTTGCTCCTAGTATGTATCAAAGTGCTAAAAATGCAGAAACTTTAGAGCTTGCAGATTCTTTTTATCAAAGTCATTTAAATCAATTAGTTGCTATTAAAGGTGTTATGGATAAGGAGGAATACGAAGAAGAAATTGAATTACTAAACAAAGAACATGGTAAGATAAAATTATTCAAACAAATTAAAGAAAAAATAAAACAAAAAACATTAGGGAGTGATAATAGCGAAAAAATTTTAGCATTATCAGAAGAAGTGACTTTAAACAATGTTATTAAACATTTAGAAAAAAATGGTTTTGAATTAGCAGATGGTACAAAAATAGATTCTGATAATCCATATGTGCAAGAATTAATTAGTGATTACACAGAAGATTTAGACAAATTAGTAAAAAACAAAGCAATACAAAATCAAGCTATAGAAGCAGAAGTCAAAGAAAAAATAACAACTCTTTTTGATAAATTAAATCAAACTAATGACATAATTGAAACAAAAGATATTATAGAAGAGTTAAGAAGCGAAGTTGATAAATTAGCACCAGAACTAAGAGAAAAATATAGAAAGTATATTAACAATGAAGTGTCACAAACTGAAACATCAGAAGAACTATATGAAACTTTACTTCTAGCTGCAAATTCAGGTTTTTTAGTTGATGCTAATAACGATGAAATTATAGATTATGTAAATGATAATTTGTTAACATCTGAAAGAGCAAATGAAATAATAAAAATAGGAAAAGAAAAACGTAAAGAATTAGACAAATTATTAACTAATCCTCTACATAAAAATAATATAAAAGCAATTTTAACTGCAACAAATGGTTCACAAGAATTAATGGACAAATTAACTGAAGGAACACAAAATTTATCCTTTGCAGATATTAATGCAGTCTTTCAAGCTCAAGGCAGTAAATACAATCAAGCAAGTGTTGATGCTATACAAATATATTTAGAAGCAGTACAAGCTGGTAAAAAAATGGGATTTACAGAAGCAGAAATTTTATCAGGCAAATTAGTACAATTAGGTGCAGACAGTAAACAAAAAAGCACAAACAAAAATTTAGTAGAATCAATTACAACTATGGTCAAAGCAAAAGATTATAAAACAAAATTTAGTGAAATAGTAGAAAAGACTAAAAATGATAACGAAGCATCACGTATAGTAATTATAAATGGAAATCCTGCATATGTTACTGATGCAGAATATATAGGAATGTATTTTGCAGAACGATTAGACAATCCAAATACAGTGTTTGACCAAGAGTATAGAGAAAGAAGAACATTTAAACGAGATGAAAAACTACCTAATGGTGACACTAGAGAAATTGTTGATTTTGAATCTGTTGAAGATTATAACAAAAGAATGGAGCTTTTTGTTTTAGCTAAAAATTCACGTACACAATTAGACAAACAATCATTTATAAATACAGCTAAAGCATTACAATATAACCCAGATGATATTATATCTGTTGCTGATGAACTTTATGACCCACCAAAAAAAGAAACAACAGAAGATGAAGCTACTAATCAAGCTGGTCAAAAAAATGAAAATAAATCTAAAAAAGAATTAGAAATATCCGAAATGTTAAAAGACCAATTAGGAGATGATGCAGCTAAGAAATATTTAGACGATGAGTAAATCTATACCTACTTTAACAGAATTGCTACGAGCTGGTTACAGTGACGAAGAAGCAAGTGCTATTGCAGATAAACGTGACAATATTTTATTTGCTAAAGGTTTTACAACTCTTGACGTAGCAAAATATGATGGTGTTTTTCAGCAAGACCGCACTTTATTTCCAGACAATTTTTTTAATCCAAATCCTAATGACGTAGTTAATGCAAACGACAAACAAGCATACGAAAACGACCCTGATGGTTTAAGATTATTAGCAGAAGAAAAAGACAGACAAAATAATGAAGCAAACATACAACATCAGAAAGATTCTATAAAATATGATGCGGCTATAGAGCTAGCAATAAAAGATGATAAGAAAAAAAATAATGAAACAGGTGTACCTAGTTTGTTAAATTTTGCTGGTTATGGCAATGTTGATAAAAATTATTTAATTGATGCAACAAATCAAGTAGGTCTTATACATATTGGAGATTATAAAGATATATTAGATAAAAATTTAATAGATTATCCAGATATGAATAAAGAAAATTATAGTAATGTTTTTGATTTAGTTAGGTTTGCAGCAAAAGCTAGTAGTAATAACACCCAAAAATACAATAAGCAAGGTGATAGAGCTGGTATATTTAATTGGAATTTACATACTGATATAAAAGCACGTGGCGGATTTAGACAAGCTCTTATGATAACACGTGATGCATACAATGAAAAAGGAGAAGCAGTGCCTTTTTATATTAAAAAAGCTTTAAAAGATAATGACCCTACAGCATTATCTCCACATCAAGAAGTAGAATTGTTGTTAAATGTATATAAAAAAGTTCCTGTAGGATTAAGATTAGCAATAGCTCAAGGTGACAAAGAAGCAATCGTAGATTTTTATAGAGCATATTTAAATTCAGATGAAGAGAATATAGAGAAGTTAAAAAAACTTTTAGATACTCCACAAGACCGAATTATAACAGATGGAATAGATAGACCCTTTTGGTCAAGTGTAGATTACAGTAAAGGTTATTGGGATTGGTTAGACACAAATGTAGAAAAATTTCAATATTATACAGGTGGACGTGGAAGAAATGCTATATTAGGACTTGGTTCTTATGACAACAGTTATGCAGGCAGGTTAATAAATAGTAGCCTTTACCAATTAGGTCTTGTAAGTGACGAAGAAATGCAAAATTATTTAGCAAGAAATGATAGTTGGTATCAAACACAGGCTAGTGGTTTTAAAGCATTTTTAGGGCAACTTATTACTTTTGGAGTAGATTATCCTTTATATAGTGGTTCTGGTAGAGTATTTAGCTCTTTATTTAGAATGACACCACGTGCAGCAATTTTTGCTAGTGGGATAGGTAGTTTTGTTGGTCCAGAATTATTAACGCAAGGTATGTACCAAGCAATGCGAGATGGTAACAAAATTCGTAGCATGAAAGAATTTATGGAATATTCTACCAATGCACAAGCTCTTGACTCATACATAGAAGCTTCTATTATGGGATTTGGTGCTACACTTGCACCTTTTCTAATGAGAAAAGCTGGCATAAGTCTTTTAAATGACAACATAGTGAAAGAAGCTGGCAAAAAAAGTTGGAAACGAACTGCAGGTATTCTTAGTGCAGACCAAACAGTTGGTACAGCTGTAGGTTTAGGAACTGGAATATCAGCTCTTGAATATTATCACACTGGTGATGCAGATGTTTTAGGCAATATGGGTTCAGGTTTTGCTTTTGCATTTTCTGTAAATTTAGCAAGATATGCAAAACAAGGTTATCTGAATATGTTACGACAAAATAAGGTTAGAACAGAACATTATACAGAGGGTACAAATGAAAATTATTCGTTAAATAGAGGTCAAAAAGATGCAGAAACTCATCGTGCAGAAGTTACTGCAGAAAAATTTTTAGAATCAAAAGGTATAAATATAGAAGATTCTTTTAAATTTCGTATAAATGAAGATACTTCTAAAGGTAAAATAGAAAACATTAAAAGAACTGATGCTGGTGACATAATTGTATTTAAAGAATTTGGCTTACCAATTGTAGAAAAATCTACAAATGTTTTAAAAGGAAACACTTTAAACACAGTAATGTGGAAAGATAGCATAAAAAAATATGTTATTGATGTACCAGATATAGTTTTTAATATTTCTAATCCTGATGGTTCGCAAACAAGTTTTTCTTTTGATGTTGACAAACCTAACAAAAATAAACCAGTAAATAGTTCTAAATTTTCAAGAGAAGTTTTAGAAGAAGTTGTTAGACAATATGGAACAGTAGAAGGTAATATTGAAATCTACCAAGATGTTTACAGCAAATTGTTTGAATATGGAGCAGAAAGCAGTTTGTTGCTGCCACAAAATTTTGAGAAAAATTTAGAAAAATGGAAAACTGATAATTTTCAAGGAGATAAACCAGCTTACAATAAAAATGGACGCAGAAAAGTAAGAGAAATAGGCACTATAACACAGAAAGACATTATAGAAACACCACAAAGAAGAACAAATCAAACACGTTTTAATCCCTATACAGGTTCTTTTGAAACTACTTACGATAAAACAGATTTAGTTATTTTAGAAGTTGATGGTATCTATATGGGTATACCACGAAAACTTTATCAATATCTTTCTAATCCAGATAATGTAACTGCTAAAGAAGATAAACCATTAGTTCTTTTTACACCTTTGCAAAATTTAACTATGGAAGAAATAAAAAGTTTTACATACACAGCAGATATACAAGAAGTTGGTGTCTTAACTTTTTTTGATGCAAAAGGTGAGCCATTAGTAAGTGTCAAACCATTAAATGTTTCTAGGTTAACAAAAGAAATTAGAAGAGTTCAAAAAGAAATAACAGAGCAAGAACAAGAAACAATAATAGATAAAGGTTTTGATAAAGGTGACAATAAACATGAACCACAATACAAGATGGAAAGTATATATAATGAAAAGACAGTAAATCAAATATACAATCAATCAACAGGATTAGATTATTTAGATGCAATGATGTTACAAATTGCTTTAATAGGTAAATCAATGCCTAACCTAATAGATGACCCATCAAAGTATGGTTCATACGATTTTGGAGATAACACAATATCTCTAAATTTAGCTGCAAAATTAAAAGAAGCAGCAGAAGGTGATTCACCATTTGCTATTTTAAATGTAGAAACTTTAATAACCTTGTTTCACGAAATTGGTCATGCTGACCAAGGAAATTCTGATGGTTTTAAACCAGAAAATTTTGGCGTACAAGGTTGGATGGAGTTTATCAGTAAATACGGAGGAGATTTTTTTCAATTAAATTGGCAATATGGAGTACCATTTGATTTCACTATAGAAAAAATGCGTTCTAGAATTAATACATGGGAAAAAGCTTTTGAAGCAATAGAAAAAGCAGATGTTGAAGAATTGTATAGATTATTTGGTCAAGGAAATATTATAGGTCAACTTACAAAAATAAAAGGATTTATTAAAAATACAGTCAACAAAGAAACTGGAGAAATAAATGGTGTATTAGATGGAAATATTATAAGGCAAATACAAAAAGAAGCTGAACTTGCAGCCGCACAAGCTGAAAAAGATTGGCAGGCAGAAGTTGATGCTATGGGTCTGAAAATTACTGCTAAGGACATTTTATCTATTTGGAACAAAACCAACGCCAGAGAAGCTTTACCTCCTGAATTATATGACAAAATAGCACGTTCTAGCGAAGCTCTCAAAAAAGATATTATAAAACAAGCAATGAAAGGTTTAATTCATGAAGATTTAAAAGAAATTATTGATTTAATAAATGGTGAAGAAACTACATCTTTTGATTACAAACAAGAAGTTAAAATAAGATTTGCAGAAGCTGTGCAAAGAGAAATGGACAAACGTGGAATTATCACATTAGAAAAAGTAGTACGTGAAATAGCAGAAATTAGCTTGCTTATCCGACCTTCAGGTATGAAAACTTACATAGAAAATCCCAATAAACCTGGTGAATTGTTAGAAACCCCAGTACCAATTTCAATAGACACTTATTTAGAATTTTTAAAACTTACTGAAGAAGAAGTATTAAAAATTATATCCGATGGTCAGGCTTTCACATTAGCAGAAAAAATTCTTAATGGAAACGAGTTAGAGCGATTTATATATACTATAACGAGAAACCAAAAACCAGGATATCAACCTTATAGACGTTCTAGAGATGAAATGTATGCTGATTTTATTAGTGCTTTATTAATACATCCAGATTTAGTAAGAGAAAAAGCACCTAATGCATTAGAACTTTTTTACAATCATATGGATAATAGACCTGAATTTAAAAAAGCATATGAAGCAATTATAACTGAAATGAACAAAGGTCAAGATGCTAGAATTTATCAAGGTATACAAACTATTTCTAAAGATTTAAAAGAAGGTACAAGAAAAATTGCTGAAGCATATGAAAGAAATGCTAGGAAGTTAAAGCTAGGTTCTTCAGGTGGCACTTTAATAGATTTTGTTCTTTATCATCTAGTGTCTAGAGATTCATGGGTTAATGCACGTGTAGAACAATGGCGACCAAGTTTAAATCAAGGATTTTTAAATTGGGATTATAAGGCAGAATCTCCAACAGGAATACCTAACACAGGTAGATATAAAGAGATTACTGAAGGTCAAAGAGTACAAAAACAACTTGATGACAGTAAAAATTTCTCAGCAGCATTAGAAAGTTATATGTTTGAACTTAGAGAAAATGTATTGCAACCTGTTTATGAAAAATTACAACACAGAGCAGAAGACCCTAATTTTTTTGATATTTATGTATTAATGAAAAGATTGCAAGCAATAGCTCCTCAACGTCAACAAGCTCAATTTAATCCTTATTTATTATTAAGCGAACAACAATTTGTTAAAGATTTAGAAGACATTAAAACTAAATTAGAAAATGATGAGTATGATAGAACTTTAGACCCTGCTGAAAGAGAACAAGCAGAAAAAAATTTAGAATTAATGGAAAAATTTAGACCTGTTTTAGAATCATTCAGAACTGTAGAAGATTTTATAGATTACTTTGATAGAGAAATACCTATAATGAAAGAAAAACAAGAATTGTTTGGACGTGTTACCCAAGAGTTTTTAAAACAACAATTAAATTATGGAGCAACAGAAATAATGACACGTGCGCAATACGAATTTTTAGTAACATCTTTTACTGAACTAGATTATGTTACTTTAAAACCAGTAGATAAAATTATAGAATTTTTAGAACAAGGTGAAAAAAATGCTAGTTTTATAGGTGGTTATAAAACATCTTTTCACCAAGGTTTTATTACAACTCCTTTTAGCCCTATCTATGCTACAGTAGAAAAAATAGCTAAGATTGCTATGTATGCTAAAAAGAATGAGTATTTAAATTCTATGTTAGGAAAACCATATGATGGCGAATATATGTCAGAATCAACAGCAAAAAATAGATTTGATTCTAAAGAAAGAAAACTATTGCATTTAGCTTTAGATGGTCAAAAAGGCTATTTTATAGAGTATAAAAATTATATAAAATATTTTGATGCATGGAATAGATTTAAAATTGGACCATTTAGCAAACCACCATTTAAATTTAAAAGAAAATTAACAGCAGAAGAAAAAAAAGAGTTTAACGAATTTAATCCTACAACTGCTTATGAATATGAAAAATTTGTTAAAAAATATTCAGACTTACTTGATTTAAAAGATGAAGGTCAAATTGTTGCAGAGCCTGTAAAATATATAGGTAAATACGATTTAATAGAAAAGAAAGTACCAATTACTGTTGACATTTTTTATGAACTTGATAGAGATGACGCATCAGGGCTAGTTAAAGGGATTGGTGGTAGAACTCGTCAAGATGCAGTTATTGAATATTTAGAAATGCAACCCGAAACAAAAGATTTTATAAAACCTTATAAACAAATTAAAAACAAAAAATTAAGAAGAGGTCTTTATTTAAGCAAGAAAAAAAATAATCAGACAGGTCTAAATGATTTCTTTATAACATTAAGTTATAAACAATACAATCCAAGAGCTGATATTAAAGATAGAAAAAAAATGGAAAAAATGGGGTATGTTTTAGAAAAAGTAACACAATTACCTAGAGAGCAAGTGACAATGCTTATCGAAGGAATTGATAAACAAGGCAACCAAACATTTAAAGAAGCAATTGTAGATACAAATAAAATAGATAGAACAAAACAAGCAAGAGATGAATTCTTTTGGGTAAATCCATATATGGTTTACAACCCAGCAGATGTAGCTGCTACTATTAAATTTATTTACGATAGTATTACTACAATAAAACAATTGTATACAGGAGCAAATCCTGCATTTTGGCCTGCTAATATTATGATGGATTTGGGAACTATATTACAAAATACAGATGTTAAATTATTAAATATCAAAATTAAAAAACATAAAGACTCTTTAGAACAATATGCAGACTTAATAAAAGACCCAAATGTTGTAAAACGTTTTGAAATGCTAGGTTATGAAATTCAAGTAGGACATAGCTTAGTAAGTGAAACAATTAGAGCTTTTAAAGAAGCTAAACATTTGTTTGTAGATACAGAAAAATTAGATGCAATATCAAAGTGGTTATATTCTGAGGCTGTTTTATTATCTCGTAAAAGTAAATTAAATTTAACACGAACTGCAGAAACAGAATTAGTACCACGTGAAGTAGCAAAAGAAATTGAAGATAGCATGAAAGATACTAAGCAACACAGTGATTTTCACAAAAATATATACGACCCAAGTTATGAAGCAGTTACGCGAGGATGGCAAGTTTTGCAACATATAGGAAAAGCTACAGAATTTGTAGTTAGAAGAGGAGCAGCTGGTTATATGATAAAAGAAAAACAAGCTGGCAGACTTGATAAATCTTATAATCAAATACAAGATTTGCTTCGTAGAAATGTTATTGATTATAAACAAGGCGGACAACCTTGGTTAGAAATTCCGTTTTTGTTTTTTAGAGCAGCAATACAAGGACCATATTCTGTATTAAGAGCTGAAAAACAAGGTCGTCAAGAAGACCCTAGACAAAAATGGTATAAGAGAAGATTTTGGCAAAACACTTGGAAATACACAGGCTCTATGTCTTTACTTTCAGGACTAGCTTTATATGGTTTCTTTGGTGAGGAAATGGAAAAATTTTTTAGAAGTGTTAATTTTTATGATGCAACATACAATTTTATATTCCCAATAGGAACAGTAGAAGGAAATGCAGCAGAAAAAGAAATTTTTGGTGAGGGTGCAAAACGTCCTCTTTATTTAAAATGGAGAATATCACCAGCAGTAATGCTACAAAAAATTGTTATAGATTCTATTCTTTATCCAATCTTAGAAGAAGCTAGATATGCTTTTTTAAGTAAAGATTCTATAAGAGGAACTTTAGAAAGAATACATGGAAGCGGAAGGACTGTGCCTATAGAACGTGGTGATTCAAGTTACATTACCAAAGAAAATACGCCAAAATTTAAATCAACTTTAGATTATTTAGTACCAGCTCAAAGTGGTGCAACAAGTATGTTTGCAGATTTATTTAGTTTTGTCATGGGTGAACAAATTGAAAGTGGGTTAAGTGACCGAAATTTAATTAATCCAGATGTACTAAAAGCAATGCAAGAAGAAGACAGATTTGTTAAACAACGTGCAGATGATATAAGGCGTACCCTTACTGGTTATGAATACGGAGAAGCTCATAGAGAATATATATATCAAGGTTTAGCAGCTCTTTGGGATAATCATGCTTCATCTACAATATTAAACTTTAAATTTGACACACAAAATCAAATAGATAGACCAGATGATATAGTATCAACTTTTCTCAATTTGCCTATAATAAAACAAGCTGGTTTCAAAAGAGCAATTGGTATAGGTAAATTATATGGAGAAAATGAAGCAGCAGCAGAAATTAACAGGCAAAGAAATCTTGAAGCTTTAGAAAGAGTTAAGATGAAAAATTTAATGGAAAAATTCTTTAAAGGAAATGACATTACTAAAGATGAGTTAACAAAAATAGCAATACATTTTGATTCTAATAATAACAATGCTAATTTTAAAACTATAATGCGTGAAATATTAAAAAGTAACGGTCAAAATACTACCGCTTTAAACAGATATTATCAAGCAAAAAGCAGGGTTGAAAAGATGTATTATCTAAATCAAATGAGATTAGCAAATAAAAGAGGCACAAAAGATGATGCAAAGACTAAACAAATTATAAAAAAAGAAAAACAGAAATTAGAAGAACAGTACAAAAAAGCAAAATCAGGGCTATTATTTAATTCTGAAGAGTTAGAACTGGTCAAATAAATGTGCTATAATAATGGAGAATAACAATGGCAGTAGCAACAACAATTATTAAAAATAGTTACAGTGGAGATGGCAGTCAGACTACCTTTGCCTACGCTTTTAAAATATCTGCAGATGCAGATTTAGAAGTTATTATAAGGTCTGCAGCAGGTACAGAAACTGTTAAAACACTGACGACACATTATACAGTAACTGGTGCAGGAGCAGCATCAGGAGGTAATGTAGTATTTACTTCAGGCAATATACCTACAGCTACTGAAACAGTAGTTATAAGAAGGTCTACAACTCAAACACAAACACTTGACTTAGTAGAGAATGACCCATTTACAGCAGATTCTGTAGAAGGTGCATTTGACAAAAATTTATCAATAGCACAAGAACTACAAGAACAAATAGATAGAAGTATAAAAATTTCCAGAACAAATACTATGACCTCTACCGACTTTACCACATCTGCAAGTGATAGAGCAAGTAAAATTCTTGCTTTTGATACAAGTGGTGAGATATCAGTAACACAAGAATTAGGTACATATAAAGGTACAGATGCTACTGTAACTACTGAAGCATATGTGCAAAGAGATATAATAAAGTCTACAACGGCAGGACAACTTAACAATGTATATATTTGTGTGGCAGATGCAGTTGTAGGAGATTCTTTAACAGATACAGACCATTTTGAATTATTAATAGATGCTAAATCTGCAGCTGACAGTGCAACTGCTGCGGCTAGTTCTGCTACAGCAGCAGCATCATCAGCTACAACAGCAACAACTAAAGCATCTGAAGCAGCTACAAGTGCAACCAATGCAGCTACATCAGCTAGTACAGCAAGTACACAAGCAAGTAATGCTTCTACTAGTGCAACTGCAGCAGCATCAAGTGCGACTTCTGCTGCAAGTTCTGCAACGACAGCTACAACTAAGGCATCAGAGGCATCAACATCAGCAACTAATGCTGCAACAAGTGCTACTAATGCAGGTAACTCAGAAACAGCAGCAGCTACAAGTGAAACTAATGCTGCATCCTCAGCTACAGCAGCAGCTTCTAGTGCTACAAGTGCTAGTGGTAGTGCTACAACTGCAACAACAAAAGCTAGTGAGGCAGCAACCAGTGCTACTAACGCAGCAAGTAGTGCGACATCAGCAGCATCAAGTGCTACAACTGCTACTACAAAAGCATCTGAGGCATCTACGAGTGCTACAAATGCAGCAGCAAGTTATGATGACTTTGATGATAGATATTTAGGAGCTAAGAGTTCTGACCCAACACAAGACAATGATGGTGATGCTCTGGTTACAGGTGCATTGTATTTTAATACTTCATCAAATGAAATGAAAGTATATGGAGGTTCATCATGGGCAGCAGTAGCACCCACTGCAACAAATGCAGGTGATATTACAACAGGTACACTAGCTGATGCAAGACTTAGTGCAAATGTAACATTAAACGATGGCACACAAACACTTACAAACAAGACATTAGATTCAGCCACAATTACAAAACACGTGCAAGAAACTGCGACAGTATCAGCTACTGCAGCAACTGGCACAATAAATTATGATGTAAAAACACAATCAATATTGTATTACACTAGTGATGCAAGTGGTAATTTTACAGTCAATTTTAGAGGAGATGGTAGTACAACATTAAATAGTCTTATGGACACAGGTGATGTTGTTACTGCAGTATTCTTAGTTACTAATGGTAGTTCAGCTAAATACAACAATGCTTTCCAAGTAGATGGTAGTAGTGTTACTCCTAAGAATCAAGGAGGCTCTGCATACTCATCTGGTAATGCTAACAGCATAGATGTATATACATACAGTATAATTAAAACAGGAGATGCAGCTTTCACAATGTTGACAAGCCAGACACAGTTCGCATAATGCCACCAGTAATTACAACAATAGGTCATGCAGGTTCTAATTCTTATGGACAAAGAGGTTCTACAGGTCTACCAGATGTAGTGGCTGGAAACCAATCATTTACAGCTAACGGAACATTTACACTACAAACTGGCGTCTACTACAACAACCTTATCTTCCGTGTATACGGAGCAGGTGGTGGTGGTGGAGAAGGTAGATATGGTGATATAAAAAATCCAGCTAATGGTAATAATGGCTCTGCAGGAACAGCATCAAGTGTAGCTAAATCTGGCATTACAACTATACAAGGTAATGGTGGTGGTGGTGGTACAGGTGCAACTGGGGGTGCTGCTCCTGGTGGTGCAGGTGGAACTGCAAGTGGTGGAGATACAAACACTACTGGTTCTGCTGGTGGCGATGGTTTAGCTGGAATACCTACTTATGCTCCTGGAGCAGGTGGCGACCCAGGTGGTACAGGTGAAACTGGTTATAACTCATCACGAGGTGGTGGGGGAGCAGGTGGAGCAGGTACTGGTTCAGCACCAGCTGGTGGCGCAGGTGGCGGCGGCGGTGGCTTCGCCAAAAAAACCTTCTCTGCTTTTGAAGGAGATGGTGCAAGTTATACAGTAACCATAGGTTCAGGTGGAGCTGGTGGTTCTGGTGGTAATGGCTCACCTGATGGCACAACTGGTGAAGGTGGATTTGTATATGTGGAGTGGAACTAATGAAAAAATATGCAGTAATTGAAAACGGAGTAATAACAAAAGTAATTAATAGTGATGCTAACCCTGTGCCTAGTAATTATACAGACATGACAACAACAGACCCACATCATATTACAACAGACGAAGCACAGACAGCTTATGACTTATTTAAGACATCTAGTTATTTTCCTGGACTTACAGACAAAGAACAATGTAATGAACTTACTATTGTATATGATTCATCTATCCCTATGGTATGGCATTACAGTATACACAGAGCTGGTGAGAATTTTAAAAATACAGGATATACCCTAGATGTAGATGCAGTATCTATAGCTTGTGTAACAGGAGATAACTCTGGCACAGCACATACAACAGGCACAATTAACCTTATGAACTGGTTTAGAGATAGCTGGAATATCCCTATAACCCTGTGTGAGCCACCTAAATCCAACACTTTAGTACAAGCATGGTGTAAAAACTCGCTTGGTTTTACAGATACAGGTACACTATATACCAGTGGTGAATATGAATTTTATATTTATAGGAGAACAAACTAATGAGTGTTATTGATAATATATTAGAAAGATTAGAAGACATAGAAACTCGTTTGTTAGAAATAGAAGATGCATTACGCATAACTGAGCCAGAAGAAGACATAGAAGGTGAAGAAGTAGAATATCCTGATTGTGATTGTGAAGATATTTGTGAGGAATGTGATGCCAAATATGATGTCCAATAATGAGTTGACTGTAGAGATAGAACGAATCAAAGGAGACATACGTCTTATACACAAGTCGATAGAAACTATAGAGAAGAATCATTTAAAACATATAGAAGATGATGTTAACAGTATAAAAAAAATATTATGGACTGTTGCGGTTGTAGCAGGCACACAAATGATAATAGTTATAAGGGAATTATTATTAAGAGGTGTTAATTAGTATGTTTGGATTATTAGGAGCAGTATTTTCAACAGCAGTAGATTGTTTTAAACAAAGACAAGAAACAAAGAAATACGAAGCTATGGCAGAAAGAAACCATATGTATCGTATGGCTCAGGGGGAGATAGACTATCAAGCACAGGTAAGAGCAGACAATGCTAACGGATGGAAAGATGAGTTTGTTCTTGTTATTGTGTCATTACCAATTCTGGTACTAGCATATGCAGTATTCTTTGGTGATGATATGATGAAAGAAAAGCTAGACTTATTCTTTCAATACTTTAATGGATTACCTCAATGGTATCAATGGTTACTAATAGGTATCTTTGGAGCTATATATGGACTTAAACCAGCAGCTGGTATGTTTGGCAAAAAATGAAAACATTAGCATTAATTGTATTAACATTAGGATTAAGTGCATGGCTGTATGGCTGGATGGCTCATGCAGATGATAACAGCACTTCTACACAAACTAACACAAGTGGTTCTAATACTTCCATTTCTGGTGGTTATACTTCCACTACTACTAATTCATATAGTGGTGGTCAAACTAATACAACTACTAACACGACTACCAATGCTACAGAAACTCAGAAAATACCTGTAGGCTCTGCAATAGCACCTAGTATGAGTAGTTATTCTCAAGACTTATGTGTAGTAGGAGTTAGTGGTGGTGTGCAAATGACTGGCTTTGGAGTAGCTGGTGGTACATTTATAACTGACGAGAATTGTGAAAGGATGAAACTATCAAAGCTTTTATACGATTTTAATATGCGAGTTGCATCAATCGCAATTCTCTGTCAGGATGATAGAGTATTTAGTGCAATGGAACACGCTGGAACTCCTTGCCCGTTTGAAGGCGAGATAGGGGAAGCGGCGGAAATGCAATGGAAAAAGTATGATATAGAAAGACCAGACTATGATAAATATATAGAAAAATTAAAAAGGAGACATGCTATAGATAACAAAAAAGAATTTGTTCCTATAGATACACAATACGATTTGTATGGAGATGATGATTAGATGTTTATACTTGTCATTAATACTATTCTTGATAGTATGGGCAGTAAGTGCAGAAGAGATAAACACAGGAAACCTATTACCGAATGGTACAAACAACTCAAGTTCCTACCAAAGTGTAGACAACACAATACCTAGTGTATCTACAAACGGATTTAATACAGCAGGAACAATAAGAGATTGGGGTGGTGAATTAGAAACTACAGGTACAGGTAGTATTAATTATACTGGCAACCTAACTGACCATGCCTCCCAACAGCAATTAGATAATGGTATTACACTCAACTCTACAACAATAGTACAAAACTGTGAGTGGCAAGGCTCTAATTGGCAATGTGGTCAAGCTAGAGCAGGACAAGATACATACACAACTACAGTAAAAATATTAGATGATGATGGTAACACCTTGGCTATAGTAAATCAGATTCGGAATACCGATGCTGGATATGGTAACAACGCTTACAAATACGAAGATACAGTTTCTTATGCAGGTACGGGTAGTAATCAATTCTACTGGGAATGGGAAGGAGTAGACGAAGGTAGTTATGTAGATTTAGGTGGACCTAACCTTCTAGGTGCTAAACTTACAATGACTTATGATGATAAAGTTATAGAACAAGAAACAATAGAAGAGATAGAAGAGGTTGTAGAACAATTTGAAGAATGGAAAGAAATATATAAAGAACCTGAATTAAAATATGAAGAAGTAAAGTTTGAAGAAACATTTGCACTTGTATTACTAGAAGAAGAAAATTATGTTATCTTTGAAGAATCTACAAAAGAACTTGAAAAAGAGTTTGAAGAAGTAGAAATACTACAAGTATTTGGAGGACCAGAAATTGTTGAAGAAGAGAAAGAAATTACAGAAGAGAAACCTACAGAAACTATTGCAGCAACAGAGGAAGTCATGGAAAAACAACCTGAACAATCTGAAAGTACCACTGTGGCAACAGTTCAGGAAGAACCTAAAAGTGAACAACCTGAGACAGACAGTGTGGGAGTCATAGATGTGCAAGATGTACAGACACAGGTAGCTGTTAAAATAAAAGCTATAGATAAACAACTTGCAGCTACAAATATTATAGGTGCGCAACTAATAGAGGCACAACAAGTAGATTTATCTAGCTACAATAAAAGCTACACAGACAATAGAAAGATATATGAAGGTAATACTTACGAGGATTTACGAACACTTGATGAGTACAGTAAAAAGATTTATAATGATAATACAAAGTTTGTAGCTATATCTATAAATGACCCTGTAAGAAACTATCAGGAAAAACTTAGAAATGCTACAATAAAAAGACAAATGGCTGAAAGAGAATTAAGACAGCTAAGAGGTTACTAATGGATTTATTTGAAACACTTAAAAAATATATAGTCTTAGTAGGTATCATATCTACAATCGGAGGAGGCTTTTATACATGGGGTGTATTTAATAATAGACTTGATGAGCTAGAGCAGTCTACTAATACTAAAACTGTTAAGGCTATGCAGAAAGAAATAGCTGTGTTAGAAAAAAGAGTAGCAGTATTAGAATCTAGCCTTAATGAATTTAAAATTACAATACAAAACCCATTAAAAAATTAAGGAGGTATCATGGCTTTAGATAAAGAAAAAATAAAAGAAGAGCTTAAAGATTTTTCTGAAGATGCAGCAGAAGTTATTGGAGATGCACTTAAAAAACATTTCTGGAAATCTGTAAAAGCAGCATGGAAAGGTTTTTCTGTTATCCAAAAACTATATGTAGTTGCAATTTTTGGAGCTTACTCTTATCTGTTATATTGGATTTAAACTAACTTGCCTATCCAGTTCCCTTTATTATCAAGAACCATAGGAAACAGTTTGGGTATTCCATCTATAATCATACCACAGCCTAGTATAAATCTAGTTTTAAAATTTTTAGCATAGGCAAATGCTAGGCTCTTTTGATTTATAAGACATCCTACATTCATACCCCAAAATAAATTGTCAGGGTTTGCCCACCATGATATTAAAAACTTGGTGTGGTAGTGTCCTTGAACTGCGTTCATTCCCATAGTTTGTGATACCTTTAAGACATCTGCTGCCCTGCCATGTGTAAAAAAACACCTTTGTTTGTTAGGTAAAGTAATAGTCAAATCATCTTGCCATGTCCACTTCTTTGTACCTAAAAACTCGCCATAAGTTCTAAGGAACATACGACTCATACCAGATTTTAATGCCCTACGATATACCATAGAGCTATGATTAGATTCTACTTCTATTACTTCTGGAAAAATGCTTTCTAATTCATGCACATATTCTTTTGCTTTTGTAAGTTCATCGCCAGGACTAGGCAAGTCAGGGTCATGGTCATGCATAGACATAGCATGAAAGTCTAGTAGGTCGCCAATGTTGACAATAAAATCTGGTTTAAATTGTTTTTTGATTTCTTTAAGAAATGCAAAAGCATCTTTGTGGTGATATGGAATATGTAAGTCACTAATGACTAGTATTCTTTTATACACACTTTAATAATAACATAAGTTATCCACATTAATCAACAGGTTTATCGTAGTCATTTTCAAAACATTCGTTAGTACAATAAACATATTCTTGGTTGTTATGTAAAATAACATTTAGTGGTCCTTTGCAAGTTGGACAATAATAATATTCATATCCATCTATCTCTACAACAGAACCAACTGGTGCTTCTTGCACATAATTTTTAATTTTATATTTAGGATTATATGCTTTTATATAATCTTTGCTTTCTTTAGAACTGCTCTTACCTTTTCTAAGTAAACGATTGCATCCCATAACTCTTCTTGTACGTCATCAACCCATTCGTTAAATGGTTTTTTAGCATGGTCCATATCTATTTTATATTTTATTAATCCTTCATTCGACCTTTCTGACATTCGCTGCAAAAGTTTACGCACCATTCTGTCTTTGGTTGCTATAAAGGGCCTTGTTATTTTTTCATCTTTCATGTTACAATATAATATAAGATTGGCAACGAAGAAAGCAAACGAGAGTGGCACTACCGACCAATCTTCTTTAAAATGCTGTCTTAGTATCCATGTAATAACTACAGAACTGATTAACAGGACAATAGTTTTGACATCGTACATCCTCTCCTTTTCTATGTATTATAGTGATTTCTTTACTATCTTGCAAACCTTTATCTTTTAGATATTGATTAGCTTGTTCTCTCGTAGGTAATACACGCAGTGCAGACTTACGATTAGTTTTCATTATTGCAAATGAATCTTCTTTGCGCCATCTTTCTTGTGGTGTGCAAAGAGGATACTCTTCAGCTTTTGCAGTTTCTTGATGTATTTTGATTCTTTCTTTAATAAATAAAGCTTGTTCTTCATGTGTCCACCTTCTTATAGGTATCATTACAACCTGTTGTCTAGGGTAGTTATCTGACTGCATAACTCGTAGCTTAGACCAATCTCTTAGTATAGCCATAATAGACAATGATTGCACTTCTATAAGTTTGTTTTTTTTGTTTTGCAATAACTTTGGGTTATGATAGCATAAAAAATCTAAAATGTTTAATTGTTGTTCCCATTCTGTTTTACCATTTTGCAAAGCATCTAATGCAGTCCAAGCTGATGTAACTTTAAAATCAATAAGCTCACCTTTGCCTGTAAGATAATCAAATTGACCACTCATTGTCCAATCATTAGTTTCTGGTCCTTTGTAAAACAATCTCATTTCTGCAATATCGTCTTCAGTCACTGCTCTTTCTATTACAGAATGAACTGATTGCCCAAGCAAAGTAAAGATTAAGTCAGACACATCTTGCTCTATATATTCTTTGTGTTGTTTTTCTAATGCACGAATACGAGCAGGTTTTATTAAGCTTGTAACACTTATATCACTTTCACTACTCGTATACGAATCATTTTGCACTGCTTGCATAATAACTTCTGGCAAGTTAGATTTGTTTGTTAAGTTCATATATTTATCTCCATACTGTCTAACTCTACGGCCGTCTGTTTCTATAGCGACTTCTTCTATAATAGGGTCGACAATTAAAATGGCACTACCTCTTCCGCTGCACCATTGCCACCATCTCCCCTATCTGGGCTTCTATCTTGTAGCTCTTGCGCTCTTAAAACAATATTTCTAATACCATCTGACAATTCATCAAAAACATCTTCATTGCCATTTAAGTATTCATCTATAGAAAAAAACATTGATGGATGAAACTGTTCTTCTATTGTATCATTAAGCGGCATAATATTATGCACAACTATTTTACCTCTTTCGTTTTGTATTACATTTAAAGTACATCCTACACCTAGCAATTTTGATATATCAAAACCTTGTTTCTCAGTTTCAGTAAATGGTTTACCTCTCCAAGATGTTAGGTCTTGTGCTAACTTTGCCTTTTCAAACAAGCTTAGTGTATAAAACTTACTGATAGTCATAGGTGTTCCCTCATGTAATTGTGATGGTACTTCCCACACTACAAGGACTTGTCTTTGCCATTTAACATTTCCTTGATATTCATTCTTTTGTGTACCAAGGTCTATAACCCTAATACATCTTGCAGAGTACAAACCTGGGTCTAATTCTTTGAATGAACTAGATTTAGTTTCACCTGCAGTAGCAATTAATCCTGCCATAATTTACTCCTTTTATATTTGATTAAGTAATGTTAACTGTGAATATATGTTAAGTCAAGTAAGTTGACAATAGTTAAGCTACTGGTATAGTATCTACATGGAAGAAAAGTACGAACTAGCAAAACAAAGACGAAACGAAATAGTAGCAAAATATGGTGGACGAAATTTATCAAAGTTATTAAACATATCTCATCCAGCAGTATCTAAATGGGAAGTAGTACCTGCACTTAGAGCATATCAAATAGCTATGTTAGGTGACTATGAGATTGACTATATTAGACCTGATTTAGATTTTGATTTAAATATTAAAATTTCTAAAAAAAAATAAAGCGGAAAGCGCTATAAGCTCAATAAAAACCTTTACACTCAGCTTTCCGCCTTTAACCCGCATAAACACTGGCTAATCGTATGACACATATTATAGCAGTGCCATAGCAGTGCCATAGCAATGCCATACTTCTGCCATACTTTTGCTAATGGCAAAATATAGCTCTTCGTCTTCGTCTTCGTCTTCGTCTACATCTTCTTACAAGATATATATACCTTAGTAGTATAGTGTATTTGACAAGAATATTAACTTAGGTATTATATTAACGATACTTAATTAAGGGAGAACTGATGAGAAAGAGTACAAAGCATGAACAATCACCAGCTTTTCAATTCTATGCTTCAGATTGGATAAGCGAACCTGTAAGACTAACAATGTCATTAGAAGAGCAGGGTGCATACATTTTATTGTTGTGTCATTGTTGGAGAGGTTATCAAATAAAATTTGATTACGAAGTCCTCGCAAGAATGTGTAATTGTAGTTTAGATAAAATAAAAAAAATGTGGCCAAAGATAGCACCAATGTTTGTAGAAGATGATGGTTACCTTCGTTGTATACAAGCAGATGAAGAAAGAGATGTGCAAAAAAAATATAGAAAAGCAAAATCAAAAGCAGGTAAGAAGGGTGCAATGGTAAGGTGGAGCAATGAGTAATAGTTTTAATGGAGTACCCTATTACACTAATTGCTCTACCTACTACGACTTCTTAGAAATGTTTGGACCAGAACATACATTTCAAACTTTTTGTGACAAAGGTAAAAATAAAAAAGTTATAAAACAACTGCATGGAACAATAAAACAACATTTTCATGAGTTAGCTGATTTAAATAAACAGGGTGCAGGTGTGTTCTTCACTGTTAATCAGACAGACCTCTTAGGTAGAACAACAAAGCACATAAAAAAAGTGAGGGCGGTATTTGTAGACCTTGATGGTTCTCCCTTACCTGAGAAGTTTGCTTTACTCCCTCACTTGATTGTGAACACAAGTCCAGATAAATATCATTGTTATTGGTTAGTGTCTGATATGCCACTGGAAAGTTTTACACTTTACCAACAAGCACTTGCAGAAAAATTTGGGGGGGATGAAAAAGTAAAAGACTTACCTAGAGTAATGCGAGTTGCTGGTTTCTATCATAATAAGAAAAAACCTTATCCAATAAAAATTGTTAGCACCTATAAGATAAAACCATACACTAAAGAAGAAATAAAGAATGGTTTAAAATTAAAAAGACCAAAACCAAAAGTAATAAATTTTACAAGTTATGAATCTAAATATAGTGGTAGTACAAACTATGGAGCATCAGAGGGCGACAGGCATGAACGATTAGTTAGAATGTTGATAGGCATAAGACTTCGTGGTGAATCATACGAGTATGCAAGAGGTGAGGCATTAGAGTTTGCAAGAGCTTGTAATCCACCAGAAAATCCTAAAGAAGCTATATTTCAACTTAACGATATATGGAGTAGATATGCACCAGTTACGTCCTTATCAAACAAAAGCAATAGATGATATAAGAGAATCATTTACTAAAAGAAAAAAAGTTCTGTTAGTTGCACCAACAGGTTCTGGTAAAACTGTGATTGCTGCAGATATCATTCGTAAAGTAATAGAGAATGGTAAGAAGTGTGTCTTTGTTGCACATAGAAGAGAATTAATTATGCAATGTAGTAACAAGCTTTTTAATTTTGGTGTTAGACATGGTGTCATAATGGCAGACAAAGCATCTACACCGGATGCTGATGTGCAAGTTGTATCAATACAAACTTATACTGCAAGAAAAAATAATTTTGATTTTGATAGACCAGATGCAGATTTGATTATTTTTGATGAAGCACACAGGTCTGCATCATTTACTTTTCAAAAAATGATAGAAGAATATCCAGAAGCTCATGTCATAGGTCTAACTGCAACACCATGTAGAGCTGATGGTAAAGGATTAGGCGATATCTATCAAGGTCTTATAGAGTGCAGCAACATAAAAGATTTGACAGAAGAAGGCTATCTTGTTCCTAGTAGAATCTATGCACCAACAATGCCAGATTTGAAAGGACTGAAAGTATTAGCAGGTGATTATGAAAAAGGTAGGCTAGACAAAAGAATGAACACACCTAAACTAATAGGTGACATTGTAAACCATTGGATAATGTATGGTCAAGACAGACCTACTGTTGCATTTGCTACATCAATAAACCATAGTAAAAAGATAGCTAAGATGTTTAATGACAGTGGCATACCTGCTGGTCACATAGATGGTAAAATGCCAGAAATAGAAAGAGAAAGACAATTAGCTATGATAAAAGATGGTAGGATTAAGGTCTTAGCTAACTGTCAAGTATTAACAGAAGGATGGGATGAACCTAAAATATCTTGTGTTATATTAGCAAGGCCTACTAAAAGTTATGGGTTGTATCTACAAATGGTAGGTAGAAGTCTTAGACCAGATGATGGCAAGAAAGATACATTAATTATAGACCATAGTGGTGCTGTCTATGAACATGGTTTCCCTGATGAGCCACCTCAATGGACATTAGATGTAACGACTAATGTTAGTAAAGAAAGAAAAGAACCACAACCAATAGAAAAACAACCATTTACCTGTGTGCAATGTGATTTTGTATACAAACCTACTGCAGACAGCCCAGAATGTCCTAATTGTGGCTGTAAACCTACTAAAAAAGACACTGAGCTGTTGATTGCACAAGGCAGACTTGTTGAATTAAAGAAAAAAAAGAACGAGCCAACAGTTGCAGACAAAGAAACTTTTTATGCAGGATTACTTTTCTATGCAAGACAAAAAGGCTATCTTGATGGATGGGCAAGTCATCTGTTTAAAAATAAATTTAAACACTTTCCTAATTTTAAAAAAAATATACTGCCTGTAAGACCAACAAAAGATGTTGAAGGGTACATAAAACATCACAATATAAAACGACACAAATCTAAAATAAAAATACAAAATATGATTGGAGGTAACAATGAACGAAGTACATAAAGAGTTTGAGATTAACAAGCTTAGAAAGTTAGGTCATGAGCATAGTGTTGCTTTAAAGAATCTTGTGCAACTTGAAGAAAGTAAAAAGATATTAAGAGCTAGTCTTATGAAAGAATATCAACTCGGACCAACTGGCAAACCAAATAGTGTAGCTCAACAAGAAGCTCATGCATATGCAGATGAGCGATATACAGCACATATTAAAGCACTTGCAGATGCTACACAGATTGAAGCTGAGTTAAAATGGCAAAAGAGATGTGTAGAAATAAACTTAGAGTTAATTAAAGTACAATCTTTTAACCAAAATCAAGAGAAAAAAGCTTACAACATTTAGTCATCTGTGTTACAATAATATTTCCCCTATGAAGCACACAGTCAAAGAGAAAAAACACATGGACAAGATTGCTCGACTTGGGTGTATTATATGCAGGAAACAAGGTCATATGTTTGTAGATGCTGAGTTACATCATATAAGAGATATGACTGGCATGGGCAAAAGGTCTAGTCACTTTGAAGTTATTCCTTTGTGTGTTGCTCATCATAGATTAGGGAAAGAAGCTTTTCATCACAGCAAAAAAGAATTTGAAGCAAAGTGGGGAACACAGCGAGAGTTGCTCAAAGAAGTTTTAAAATTAGCTGAATGTTGTGGTGGTTTATGTGAGGATTGCGATGAAATATGATTTAGTAGTAGTACAGAAAGATGGCTCTTTAGCTCCATATAATAAAGAGATAATATTTAAAAAGATTTATAATAAAATAAAAGATGTTAATGTTAGTTGGCAACTTGTAAAGAATGTTGAGGCAAGCATAGATAACAGGTTTGAAGAGTTTTATCCAACTTACCAAAACATTCAAGACATAATAAAAAATACTATTACTTATTATCGTTCTGAGAAAGAGCAACATGGGCAATAGCTTCAAGTTTAGCAAATGTATCACTAAAACCTAATGCTAAATACATTTGCTCAAATCTCTCATACAAAGCAAAACATTTATCGCACATTAATTCCAAACACCTCCAATATAAACATTATAACAGCATTTACTAAACCTATAACTGCTATTAATGTAAAATATTTCTTCCAAGAAAGTGGTGTAGTCGTATCAAGAATTCTAGATTTCTTTTTCACAGCATAAACCTCTAATGGATATCTCACATTACCTCCACTCCAAAATCTATTTTTAATCTACTTAATACACATTCAGCAAATTCTTTTCTACCATACATGATAAAGTCATCATTAGTTTCACATACCTCTTCCGTAAGTTCCGTCCTATTTACCTCATCTAATAAATATTCCATTAGCCAATCAATAACCCACTCTTCAGTATGCTCTTTTACTTTAAAAGTTTTAAGTTCGTTAAGGATTTGCTCTATATCCATTTCTTGAAGCTCTAAACTAACATCCTCTTTTATTTCTTTAATACTCATTATAATTTACCTCTCTTATATAAAATATTTTCTACATGATGTTTTAAATAGACATCATTTAAATGACTGCCAGACAAAGAAAGCTCTAATTCTTTTAAGAGTGTTAGCAATTTATCTGTACTCCAATATTTATATTTACTCATCATCTAAATCTCCCTCATCAATATCGTATTCTCTCCATGAATCATCATCCTCCATGAATAAATCTTCTTTAGCTTGAATACAAGCATCCTTAAAATCTAATCCTTGCTCAACATAGTATTCAGCTCGTTGCTCTAACCAAGCTTCTGTCCAATGATTACTCATATTACCAACCTCTCTCTTTTTTTTCTTTTTCTGTTTTTATCATGGCTTTTAAGACTGCTTCTTTTACTGCTTGTAAAGTCTGCTCATCTAGTATTTCGCCTTCAAAAAAATAGTAATCTTTGTCTATTCCGTTTTCGCTTGTTCTTGCAGTAAACTTCATAGACATTGACCATTCAATATTATCACTCATTGATAGTACCTCCCTTTTTCTATAAGATTTAATCTTCTGTTTACTTCTTGCTGTAAAAGAGTTACTGAAAGATGTATACTACCTAACAAGGTCGACCCATATACACCTCGGTCGAAGAGTTTTGACAGTAACCCCTTTAAAATTCTTGAATTATATAACCCTTTATAGTAGTGTTCCAATATTTCTCCCTATCAAATTCGATAACACTTGTATAATTTCTTAAATCATCAATTGTTTTAATATCTTCACGATATGAGTATTCTTTCAAAATCTCGTCCAATGTTTTGTATTCTGTGTATTCGCTTCTAATTGCTACAACATCAAATTTAATGTTCTCGCCTATAGATTCGCCAAAATCTAACAAGTAATCATATAAAGCAGAAGCACCAGCATATGAAAAACTGCTATAAATATCCCTTGCTAATAATTCTCTAAATTCGTGTTGGTCTATTTCTTTTATTATCATTGTTCTTCCTCCCTCAATTTATTGTAAAGTTTTTCATTAACCCTGTGAACATATTTTCTTAACTTTTGTATCGCTTGAATATGGTCTGGGCTAGGTGTGTATTTAGTTTTGATAGAATTTTCAAATTGCAACAAAGCATTTGATATCATAGAACTTTCTTCAAAATTAACTTTTATAATTGCTTTTATTTCTTTAGACATTATGCACAACCTCTATGTAGTCAATATCATAGTTTCCTAAGTTACTTAATTTTAGATTATAATCTTTTAGAATTTCGTTGACTCTTTTTCTGCATAAATCTGTGAAATCTGTATCAATAAAATCTTTTTGATTATAATAGTGATGGTAGTAAACAATCATACTTAAATCATTGACAGAAATGTTATCAATGTTGTCTTCTATGACTGTGTTGATTTTGTTTGATAGTTGTTTTTTAACCATTGTAATCCTCCAAAAAAAAATATAGCAGTTTATTGACTTGCTAAGGTCATAAGGTTGCCTAAACCTCAATTGTGGCATTATTGAGAACTGCTCTAACTTCCTCGTTTATGTCTTGATAATCTACTTTCTCATTTGTTTCATTAAGAATCATGTCGTGGACATTATCCTCCAAGAAAATGCGAAAAATTTCAGACATTGCTTCTTGTGCTTTTGTGTGATTGTTTTTTGTTCTTTCAAACTGAATTAAATAATCATCAATTTGCTGGAAAATTTGTTCAAGTTCTGTATCTGTTGGCAAAGTCTGTGCATTGCCTAAAATTTTTAATCTTACTCCAGGATATTCATAATTATCATCATCAATTTTTCTATCTAAAACTTTTGATAATGTATTACTTTTTATCTGCATAATTTTCCTCCCTTAAAAAAAATTAGCAGTTTTAAGACTTGCTAAGGTCTTACGATTAATATTCATTTTCATAAAGTTCAATCGTATCCGAATATTGTTCGGCTAATTCTGCATAATGCTTTATAATAGTAAAGTGTTCATCTTTTGATAAACCAGCATCTTCACGAGCTTCTTGCGAATACATATTATAAAGACCAGAATATTGAACACGAACATATGAATCGAATTCCATTGGTCCGATTGCTTTAATTCCTAAGTCTATTGGTCTAGGCATATCTTTTTCCTCCCTTATTTTTTTTACTCATATTTATATTAACAAATCTATTAACCTAAGTCAACTACTTACTTAAAATATACTAGTATCTAAAAGATACTACTAACTAAATAAACACTAGTAACTAAACAGTAACTAATTACAAAAAATATACTATTGACATAGATATTAACATATGTTAACATGATAATGGAGGTAAAGAATATGAAGATGACAGATGTAGATATTTGGTTTGCAACCGAAAGATTAAAGTTTGTTAATAAAGTTATTCAAAAGCACTTAGATAATCCAAGAGCTTCCAGTCAAAAAGCCTTGCGAAATCTTAGAGCTGAGAAAACAAGATTAACAAATCAACTTTCGAAATGAGCTAGGATATTATTTTAGGATTTAGAAATCAAAACCTAAAATCAAAACCTAAAATCAAAAGTTGTATTTTAAAACCTAAAATCAAAACCTAGGATTTAAAAAACTGTTGACATTACATTCTCGACTTGCTACTATGATACTGGCAGGGCTTTAACCTTTAAAGAATCTAGCTTTAAAATGCTCTACTATTCTATATAAGAACACAAAAAAACCCACAGAAAAAACCTTCTTGCCCCACACACACACCCGTCACCCCCAAATACATTCGTGTTGCAAATAAACATGGATTACTCCACACAGCGGAGGGAAAAATGGGAATATTAACCTGTTATTGACAGCAAGATACTTTAGTTTAGACTATAAAGTATATGAGAAAACTATTGACAGACAAGCAAAAAGAGTTCGTTAGGCACTTTAGCGAAAAAGGTAATGCTACAGAGGCTGCAATTAAGGCAGGTTACTCTCCAGCAACGGCTCAACAGCAGGGATATGAGCTTAAAAATAAGCTTTCTGCAGAGATTGAGGATGCTACTAGGAAGCTTTTAAATGGTGCAGTACCAGTTGCTATAGAGAAATTGCAACAATTGGTAGTAGACCCAGCAGTTAACGCAAGTACAAAGCTTGGTGCAATCAATTCTATCTTGGATAGAACTGGATATCAGACTACAACTAGGATTGAAGATGTAACTGGTAAGAAAACTGACGAAGAATTGCAAACAGAACTTAGAAATATAATGGGTTCTTTGCAATTAACTGCAGTAAAAGATGAAGATATTAACTAAGGTTAAGATTTATGAGTGATGCGCTGGAAAGGGCTGTAGAAATTGCTAAAGAATTAGAGCATAGAAAGCTTACTAACAGATTAAAGCACTATGAACCTTATGAATATCAAAAAAAGTTTCATAATACTATAGCATCGCAAAGATTACTTATGGCTGGTAACAGAATAGGTAAATCTTTTTGTGGTGCAATGGAAATGGCCTTTCATTTGACTGGTAAGTACCCAGAATGGTGGGAGGGTCGTAAGTTTACTAAACCAATTAGAGCCTGGGCAGGTGGTGCATCTAACGAAACTACTAGAGATATCTGTCAAAAAGAGCTAGTAGGGCAACCAGATGACCCTTCTGCTAAAGGAACTGGCTCTATACCACTACAAGACATAGGAGAAACTACCAGAAAACCAGGTGTGCCAAATGCACATAACTCTTTAGTTGTTAAACACGTAACTGGGGGGTGGTCAAGGTTAGCATTTAAAGCATATGAGATGGGTAGAGAAAAATGGATGGGAGAAGCTGTAGATGTTGTATGGCTAGATGAAGAACCACCAGCTGCTATCTATTCTCAAGCACTAACAAGGACTGCAGACAGAGGTGGCATGGTATATATGACCTTTACACCAGAATCTGGCATGACAGAAACAGTAGCACAGTTTGTTAACGACCTTAGACCTGGTCAGTCTTTACTACAAGCTGGATGGGATGATGCACCGCATATGACACCAGAGGTAAGAGAGCAGATACTATCTGCATTGCCACCACACGAAAGAAAGATGAGAGAACAAGGTATACCACAATTAGGTTCTGGTCTTGTATTTCCTATAGCAGAAGATGATATAGTATGTGACCCAATAGAAATACCAACTTACTGGCCAAGATTATGTGGTATAGATTTTGGTTGGAATCACCCGACAGCTGCAGTATGGTTGGCATGGGATAGAGATGCAGACATTGTGTATATTTACGATACTTATGCTATGCGACAAGAAGCTGTACCAATGCACGCAAGTGCAATCAAAGCAAGAGGTACTTGGATTCCTGTAATCTGGCCTATGGATGGTAGACAAGCTGACAAAGGTTCTGGTAAATCACTTACAGAGCAGTACAGAGCAGAAGGTGTTTACATGACACGTAATCATTTTTCTAATCCACCATCAAGAGGTCAACGAGAAGGCACAGGTGGTAACTCAGTAGAAGCTGGTATACAAGAAATGTATACTCGTATGCAGACAAAACGATTGAAAATTTTTAGAAATCAAGATAAACTATTACAAGAATTGCGAATGTATCATCGTAAAGACGGAAAGATAGTTCCAATAAATGATGATGTTATATCTGCAATGAGATATTGTGTTATGTCTTTGCGTCATGCAAGAGTTAAAAATTTTGAACCACAATACATAGAGGCAGAAACAGAGTTTAGTATATTCACATGAGAAAAGAACATAAAAGCGAATCAGGTGGTCTTACACCAGCAGGCAGAAAATACTTTAAAAGAAAAGATGGCTCTAATTTAAAGCCAGCAGTAAGCAAAGGTAAGAATCCTAGACGTATTAGTTTTGCTGCTAGGTTTGGGGGTATGGCTGGAGCAATGAAAGACAAGAAAGGTAAACCAACAAGATTAGCATTAGCATTAAGAAAGTGGGGTTTTAGAAATAAAGCATCTGCAAGAAAATTTGCTAATGCAAATAAAAAAGCATAAAGGAGGGTATTATTATGCCAATGGGAAAAGGAACATACGGAAGTAAAAAAGGAAGACCACCAAAAAAAACAAAGATGGCTGGTGCTAAAAAAGGTACTTCTAAATTAGCAGGTATGTATGGCAATAAAAAAAAAGTAACAAGAGGTGACATTATTGCTGCAGCTAAAAAAAATAAAAGGAGCAAAGCATAATGGCTAAACCAGGATTGTATGCAAACATACATAAAAAACGTAAAAGAATAAAAGCTGGTAGTGGTGAAAAAATGAGAAAGCCTGGAGCTAAAGGCGCACCAACTGCAGCTAATTTTAAAAGAGCAGCAAAGACTGCTAAAAAAACGAGGAAAGCATAATGGGAAGTCCAGTATCTATTCTTACTAGTATAATAGGTTCTGTTGCAGGTAAAGCATTAGGCGGTGTTATGGGCATAGGTAAAAAGTCAGCAAAGAAAATAACACCACCAGAGCCTAAAGAACTTATGAAGCAACCAGATGTTTCATCACAAAGAAGACTTGCATCACAGTATGGGCAAGGTTCTACTTTGTTAACAGGCACACAAGGTGTAGAAGATGCAGCAACAACTAGCAAAAGTTTATTAGGCGGATAATGATTAGACCAATATTAGACCAAGCATGGAGTAAAAAATTTTATGAATGGTTACAACCTAGAGCAGAAATAGAAACCGAGGAGTATACTACAATTGGTTTCTTAGATGACTGGGATAACATAGTAGGAGTTATACTTTTTTGCAACTACGATGGTAATAACATTTATGTTCATATAGCTTCTGATTCACCTAAACACGTTCAACGAAAATTTATAAAATTAATGTTTGATTACATATTTAATCAAGCAAAATGTCAGCGAGTAACTGCTACTTGTTATGCAGACAAAAAAAGAAGTCAAAAGCTAATTGAAGGTGTTGGTTTCAAAAAAGAAGGATATTTAAAGAATTTTGTAAAAAAACATGATAAACTTAAAGATATTATTTTGTATGGTATGCAAAAGGAGGACTGTAAATGGGTGGCGTAAAAGATTTAATCATGGGCGCACCAAAACCTAAAATGCCTGACTTCGGAGCTGAGGCAAGAGAAACTGCTAGAAAACAAGCAGAGTTAGATGCACAACAAGCAAAGTTTAGAAAAAGCAGAGCTATGGGTATGGGTAGCTTAATTAAAACATCTGGCATGGGTTTAACAGAAGAAGCAACAACTTCTAAAAGTTTGCTTGGCGGATTCTATGGATAAGTTTAAACATTACAAATCAGCTATAGCTCGTATGGAGGGTGACAGAGGTAACTGGGAAGACCAGTGGCAAGAAATATTAGATTATGTTATGCCACGTAAAGCAGATGTTACTTTTGTTCGTTCACCTGGTGAAAAAAGAACTGAGGTCTTGTTTGATTCTACAGCCATAACTGCAAACAATTTGTTAGCAGCAAGTTTACAGGGAACTCTAACATCGCCATCTTTGCAATGGTTTCATATTAGATTAAGAGATACTTTTTTAAACGAAGACAGAGATGTGCAAATGTGGTTAGAAGATTCTGCTAAAAGAATGTATGACGTCTTTAACGAAACTAATTTTAATTCAGAAGTACACGAAGCATATTTAGATATATGTTCTATAGGAACAGCAGCATTATTTATAGAAGAAGGTTCAAAAGGTTTTCAAGAAAGTCTTATACATTTTAGAACTTTACACATTTCAGAATATTACATACAAGAAAATGTAGATGGTTATGTAGACACATTATATAGAAGATATAAATTATCAGCTAGACAAGCAGTGCAAGAGTTTGGCGAAGATAACTTAGGCGAAAAAGTAATAAAGGCATCAAGAGAAAAACCAGATAAAGAATTTGATTTTATTCATGCAGTAGAACCATTAGAAGACTATGAAAGAATGTTTGGCAAATCAAACACTAAGCTGCCTTTTCATTCATGTCATATCTGCGAACAAGATAAAATGATTGTAAGAACTGGTGGCTATAATGAATTTCCATATCTTGTACCTAGATGGGCTAAAGCTACTGGAGAAACATATGGTCGTTCTCCATCTTTCAATGCATTACCAGATATAAAAACATTAAACAAAGCTGTAGAGTTAGGACTAAAAGCATGGTCAAAAGCTATTGACCCACCATTACTTGTTGGTGATGATGGTGTTATAGGCAAAGTAAGAATGACACCTGGTGGTATAACTGTTGTAAGAGATAGAGAAGCAGTCGTGCCTTTACAAATAGGTTCTAATTTTCAATTAACAGATATGAAAGAAAACCAACTTAGACAAGCTATTAGACAAGCATATTATTCTGACCAACTACAATTACAAGAAGGACCACAAATGACAGCTACAGAAGTACAAGTAAGATACGAACTTATGCAAAGACTATTAGGTCCAACACTTGGTAGATTCCAATCAGAATTTTTAAATCCACTTATAGAAAGAGTTTTTGGTATTATGCTTAGAGGAGGAGGTTTTTTACCTGCACCTGAAATAATACAAGACCAACAAATAGATGTAGATTTTGTAGGGCCACTAGCAAGGTCACAGCGTATGGAAGAAGCAGTTGCAGTAGAGAGATTGTATCAACTAGCTATGAATATAGGACAAGTAGACCCTGCAATAATGGATAATATAAATCATGATGTAGCAATTAGAACTAGAGCTAATTTATTAGGTGTACCTAAAACTGTATTAAGAGGCGAAGACGAAGTAGAAGAAATTAGACAAGAAAGAGCAGCAGCACAACAAGCGCAACAAGAAGCTATGATGCAAGCGCAACAAGCACAAACTGCAAAAACAAATGCACAAGCTATGAACGAAGTCACACAAAATCCTAACATGGAAGAAATAATGCAAGCGGACGTATTACCTGAATAATGGACGATACTTTAAAACAACAAAAAAAAGATTACATGATTACCTTTGGTACAAAAGAAGGTGAGCGAGTTTTAGCTGATTTACTTTCAGCTTATTATCATAGGAGTTCTTTTAGTAAAGACCCTTATGAAACTGCTTTTAAGGAAGGGCAAAGAGCAGTAATAGTCAGAATACTAAATCTTTTAAAGGAGGATAATAATAATGGCTGACGAAACAATGACCACAGAAGTGGCAGACAACCCACAAACAGAAGTATCAGGAGATTCTGTTTTAGGGTCTGGCATAAGTGATAATCAAACAGCAACTGATTGGAAATCATCTTTGCCACAAGAATTACAAAGCGACCCAACACTCGCAAATTTTAAAGATGTTGAATCTCTTGCAAAAACTGTTGTGCATCAACAAAAAGTATTAGGTAGCAGAATACCTATACCAAAAAATGATGAGGAGAAAGCAGAATTATACACTAAGCTAGGACGACCAGAAGAAGCTAGTGGGTATGAAGTGCAAATACCAGAAACTCATGCGCAGTATTTCGAAGAAAATCAAGTAACAGAGTTTAAAGAAGTTGCACACAAGATAGGTCTAAACAACGAGCAAGTAAATGCTTTGATAGACTATCAAGTAAACAACATAGAAAATGCAGCACAATATCAAGCTGCAGAATTAAATTCTGGTAGAGAAGAAGCACAAACTACACTTCAAAAAGAATGGGGTGTGGAGTACGATAAAAATTTAAGAGCAGCACATAGAGCATTACAAGTATATGGCAATGAAGAAGTGCAAGAAGCTGTAAATGGAGAATTAGGAAATAATCCTGCATTTATAAAAATGCTTGCAAACATTGGCTCAGAGGTTACAGAAGATATGGCACAAAACACATCTAACAACAATGTTGCTGTATCAGTATTGGATGCAAAAGCAGAAATAGAATCTATTATGCAAGACCCAAGTAATCCATATTTTAATGCTGGACACAAAGACCATAGAAGTGCAGTAGAAAGAATGAGGCAATTGCACGAAAAAGTCTATGGAAAATAATTATCTTGTGCTATAATTAAAATACCAAAGTCTGCCCGTTAGGATAACAGATGTGGTGGCCATGATGGCGTTAAAAATTAGGTTTCCCGTTATGGATAAAAACCGCAACATCATTATTTTTTTTAAGGAGGACAGGTTATGTCAACACAAATAACTACAGCTTTTGTCGAACAGTATAAAAGCAACGTATTTCATTTGGCACAGCAAAAAGGTTCAAGACTTAGAGATGCAGTCCGTGCAGAAACAGTTGTCGGAAAATCGCATTACTTTGAAAGAATTGGCTCAACTGCTGCGTTAAAAAGAACATCCAGACATAGTGACACTCCAAGAGTAGATACACCACACTCTAGAAGACGAGTTACTATGGATGATTACGATTGGGCAGATTTAATTGACAATGAAGATAAAATCAGAATGTTAATTTCTCCACAATCAGAATATGCACAAGCTGGCGCTTGGGCAATGGGAAGAGCAATGGATGATGCAATCATTGATGCTGCTAGCGGAAACGCTTTTGGTGGTGTTAGTGGTGGTACAACAGTAGCATTACCATCTGCACAAAAAATAGCTCATGGTTCAGCAGGTTTAACAATTGCTAAACTTATTGAAGCTAAAGAAATTTTAGATGCAAACAGCGTAGACCCTGAAGAACCAAGGTGTATTGTTGTAACATCTAAACAACTATCAGATTTGTTAGCATTAACACAAATCACATCTTCAGACTTTAATTCTGTTAAAGCTCTGGTTCAAGGTGAAATTGATACCTTTATGGGATTCAAATTTATCAGAACAGAAAGATTAGATACTAATTCATCAAGCAATAGATTAGTATTAGCTTTTGCACAATCTGGTATCGGGCTTGCTCTAGGCCAAGATATTAATACAAAAATATCTGAAAGAGCAGACAAAAATTATGCAACACAGGTATTCTTGTCAATGACTATCGGTGCAACTCGTATCGAAGACGAAAAAGTTGTTGAGATTGAATGTACTGAGAGTTAATAGGAGGAAAGAAAAATGGCAACAGCTAAATCAGTAGAAGTTACAGCTTTAGACGCATCGCCTAGAGAACTCCTAGAAACAGGAAGTTTAGAGGGCAGGATGCGTGTAGCAAGTGGAACGATTGCAGCAGGAACAGGCGACATTGATAATGATGATGTATTAATGATGGTACAAATTCCATCTAATGCAAAAGTATTATCAATCAAACTATTCAATGACGATTTAGATTCTAATGGTTCACCAACATTGGCAGCCAACGTAGGTCTTTATTATGAGAATGGTACAGTTCTTGATGAAGATTGTTATGCAACAGCTATAACAACTTTACAAGCTGCAAACACAGCAGGTGTCGAAGTTGCTTTCGAAGCTAGAAACGTTAATGCAGTTTCTAACTTTGCATGGGAAGATGGTGGTTTATCATCTGACCCAGGTGGGGTTTTAAGAATAGCTTTAACTATGTCTAACGTGGCAGCAACAGCAGCAGCTGGTGATGTATCAGTTATCGTTACATATGTTGTAGACTAAAAACAACAATAAGGGGGTAGTTTCGGCTACCCTCTGAGGATATTATGGCAACAGAAGTTTCAATATGTGCAAATGCTTTAAGAAGATTAGGGGATGACCCTATAACTTCGCTTACAGATGATACAGAAAGAGCTAGATTATGTAATGCATTTTATGCACCAGCAAGAGATTTAGTTTTAAGAGCGCATCCCTGGAACTTTGCAATAACAAGAGCAACATTAGCTCAACTTTCAGATACACCAGCATTTGAATATTCTTATCAATATGCATTACCAACAAGTCCATTATGTTTAAGAGTATTGCAAATGGAGTTTCAAGATTACATTTATAAAATAGAACATTTAGAAGGACAAGGAAGAGTATTATTAACAGATGAAAGTCCAGCTAGAATTTTGTATATTGCACAAATAACAGACCCAACACTATTTGATGCTTTATTTGTAGATACATTAACAGCTCGTTTAGCTGCAGATTTAGCCTATCCAGTAACAAATAGTGCAAAATTACAGGAGCAAATGGAAGTATTGTATATAAGAAAGCTTAAAGAAGCTAGGGCTATTGATGGGCAAGAAAGTTTTATGGACGACCTGGTTTCAGATACATTTACTGACTTCAGGAAATAATGGCTAGAGTACATCCAATACAAACAAATTTTACTGCAGGGGAACTAAGTCCTAAGTTAGCAGGTCAAGTAGATTTTAAAAAATATGCTAATGGTGTAGAAACATTAGAAAACATGACTGTTTTTCCGCAAGGTGGAGCTACAAGAAGATATGGCTCTAGATTTATTTGTGAAGTAAAAGATTCGTCTGCGACTACAAGATTAATACCTTTTGAATTTAATGACGAACAAGCATACATATTAGAATTTGGAAATAATTATATAAGATTTTTTAAAGACCAAGGACAGATTACTGAAGCAACTAAAGCTATTACTGCTATTACAAAAGCAAACCCAGCAGTTGTTACAGTTACATCACATGGTTACAGTAATGGCGACCACATATGGATAAACAGCGTAGGTGGTATGACAGAAGTAAATGCTCGAAGATTTACAATAGCGAATGTCACAACACATACATTTGAATTGTCAGGTGTAAATTCTACAAATTATACTACATATACATCAGGTGGTACTGCAGCAAAAGTTTACGAAATTTCAACTACATATACAGCAGCACAAGTATTTGATTTGCAATTTGCACAATCAGCAGATGTTATGTATATAGTTCATCCATCACATGAACCAGCAAAATTATCAAGAACAGGACATACATCGTGGACACTTGCAGATGTAGTTTTTGAGAAAGGTCCATACTTAGATGTTAACGACACAACTACAACTTTAAATCCAGGGTCGTCTGCAGTTGGCACAGGAGTTGCCTTAGTTGCATCTGCAGATTTATTTGCATCAACTGACGTTGGTAGGCTTGTAAAACTTCATAATGGTCATGCAAAAATTACAGGATTTACAGATGCACAAAATGTAACAATAGAAATACTTACAGCTTTAGATGCTTCTACAGCAACAACCGATTGGCAACTAGGTTCTTTTTCTAACACAACAGGGTTTCCAAAAGCTGTTACTTTTTATGAGCAGAGACTTTTTTATGCAGGTACAACAAACAATCCACAAACTATATTTGCATCTGAATCTGGTTTTTTTGACAATTTTGATGTAGGTGATAGTTCTGATGCAAAAGCATTTATTTATACAATTGCGGCAAACAAAGTTAATGTAATAAGGTTTTTAGCACCAGCACGTGATTTGATTATAGGAACTGCTGGTGGTGAATTTATTGTAGGTAGACCAACAGGTGAACCTTTAAAACCTGGAAATGTAAATATCACACAACAAACAACATATGGAGCGCATACAACACAACCTGTGCAAATCGGAAACACTGTGTTGTTTGTGCAAAGACAAAAACGTAAGCTTAGAGAATTAGGATATAACTTTGGTGACGATGCATATGTAGCACCAGATTTAACATTGCTTTCAGAACATATTACGGAAGGTGGCATTGTAGATGTAGATTATCAACAAGAACCTGATTCTATTTATTGGGCAGTTAGAAACGATGGTGTTTTACTTGGTATGACATATTTAAGAACACAAGACATTGTTGCATGGCACAAACACACTTTAGGTGGTACAAGTGCAGCAGTTAAATCAGTTTCTACTATTGCAGAAGCAGACGAGCAACAAACATATTTAATAGTAAGTCGTACAATAAATAGTGCTACAAAACAATATGTAGAATATTTAGATAGTACATTAAATCAAGATTCTGCTTTGTCAGGAACAGTTACAGGTTCGTCTACAAGTGTAACAGGGCTAGACCATCTAGAAGGTCAAACAGTACAAATACTTATAGATGATGCAGTTTATCCTACACAGACTGTAACCAATGGAGCAATCACTGTAAGCTTGCCTAGCAGCTTTGGTTCTAAAACTATAGAGATAGGTTTAGGATTTACTTCTACAATAAAAACAATGAAACCAGAGGCTGGTTCACAAGCAGGTACTGCACAAGGCCGAAAAAAAAGGTATAATGAAGTTAGCGTGCGATTATTAAATAGTGTTGGTGTAACAATTAATGGCGACCAATTACCTTTTAGAACATCAGCAGATGAAATGGGTGAGCCAATACCAGCATTTACAGGAGATAAAAGAGTTACTAACTTAGGTTGGGATAGAGAAGGACAAATAACAATACAACAAACTCAACCCTTGCCTTTAACTGTATTAAGTATAACAGGCACATTAGTAACTAGTGATTAGTATGGAGGTGTTATCATAGAAGCGGCAACAGCGATGCTCATAGCCTCAGGTGTATCTGCAGGCTTTTCATTATTAGGAATGTATCAAAGCTATAATGCAGCAAAGAGAAATGCTAAATTTATAGAAAAACAAAACCAATATAATGCAGAACTAGAAAAGCAAGCACAGATAGCAAGTGCATTAGCATTATCACAAGCAAGACAAGCAAGTTTAGGAGTTAGAGGTGTAGCAGGAACTGGCTCAGAACTCTACATTGAAAATGAAAACTCTAAAATTTTAAAAGAAAACATAGCGGCAATTACTAAAAGAGCAGTGTTTGCAAATGCAGGAGTAGGCCTTCAAAAATTTACAGCTCAACAAAATGCCATTTATGGTGGAGCAATGGGCGTTACAAATTCAATTATGTCTTACCAGCAATTTAGACAACAAAGAGATTTAGCAGAAAGAGGATTATTATAATAAATGAAAGTGCCTAAGTTACAGAAACAATACTTACCAATACAAAGTGGTATAGGTATACAATCAGGTGACCCTGGAGCATTTACTGCAGGCATAGGACAACTTGGTCAAAAAATAGCTGATGTTCTAGGACAACAATATAATATAAAACTTAGCAAGCAAAATAGAATTATGATTGAAGGTGAAAAACAAAATCTTAAAACAGAATTTTATAATTTTAATGACCAATTTAAAAGTGAAATGGAATTAGGTGTAAAAAATGATGAAGGTCAAATTTTAAAACCTGATATGTTGCAAGGTGAGTACAATAAAAGATTTGCAAAATTTATGAAAGATTCACAAAAAAAATTAAATCCACAAGCATTTGCTGAAGTACAATCAGAATTAATGTGGGAATCACGTTTAGTATATGATGAAATAAGAGATAATGTTGTAGCTATTAAAGGTGTGCAAATTAAAGATAATTATAAATCGAAATTTGCTCCTAGTATGTATCAAAGTGCTAAAAATGCAGAAACTTTAGAGCTTGCAGATTCTTTTTATCAAAGTCATTTAAATCAATTAGTTGCTATTAAAGGTGTTATGGATAAGGAGGAATACGAAGAAGAAATTGAATTACTAAACAAAGAACATGGTAAGATAAAATTATTCAAACAAATTAAAGAAAAAATAAAACAAAAAACATTAGGGAGTGATAATAGCGAAAAAATTTTAGCATTATCAGAAGAAGTGACTTTAAACAATGTTATTAAACATTTAGAAAAAAATGGTTTTGAATTAGCAGATGGTACAAAAATAGATTCTGATAATCCATATGTGCAAGAATTAATTAGTGATTACACAGAAGATTTAGACAAATTAGTAAAAAACAAAGCAATACAAAATCAAGCTATAGAAGCAGAAGTCAAAGAAAAAATAACAACTCTTTTTGATAAATTAAATCAAACTAATGACATAATTGAAACAAAAGATATTATAGAAGAGTTAAGAAGCGAAGTTGATAAATTAGCACCAGAACTAAGAGAAAAATATAGAAAGTATATTAACAATGAAGTGTCACAAACTGAAACATCAGAAGAACTATATGAAACTTTACTTCTAGCTGCAAATTCAGGTTTTTTAGTTGATGCTAATAACGATGAAATTATAGATTATGTAAATGATAATTTGTTAACATCTGAAAGAGCAAATGAAATAATAAAAATAGGAAAAGAAAAACGTAAAGAATTAGACAAATTATTAACTAATCCTCTACATAAAAATAATATAAAAGCAATTTTAACTGCAACAAATGGTTCACAAGAATTAATGGACAAATTAACTGAAGGAACACAAAATTTATCCTTTGCAGATATTAATGCAGTCTTTCAAGCTCAAGGCAGTAAATACAATCAAGCAAGTGTTGATGCTATACAAATATATTTAGAAGCAGTACAAGCTGGTAAAAAAATGGGATTTACAGAAGCAGAAATTTTATCAGGCAAATTAGTACAATTAGGTGCAGACAGTAAACAAAAAAGCACAAACAAAAATTTAGTAGAATCAATTACAACTATGGTCAAAGCAAAAGATTATAAAACAAAATTTAGTGAAATAGTAGAAAAGACTAAAAATGATAACGAAGCATCACGTATAGTAATTATAAATGGAAATCCTGCATATGTTACTGATGCAGAATATATAGGAATGTATTTTGCAGAACGATTAGACAATCCAAATACAGTGTTTGACCAAGAGTATAGAGAAAGAAGAACATTTAAACGAGATGAAAAACTACCTAATGGTGACACTAGAGAAATTGTTGATTTTGAATCTGTTGAAGATTATAACAAAAGAATGGAGCTTTTTGTTTTAGCTAAAAATTCACGTACACAATTAGACAAACAATCATTTATAAATACAGCTAAAGCATTACAATATAACCCAGATGATATTATATCTGTTGCTGATGAACTTTATGACCCACCAAAAAAAGAAACAACAGAAGATGAAGCTACTAATCAAGCTGGTCAAAAAAATGAAAATAAATCTAAAAAAGAATTAGAAATATCCGAAATGTTAAAAGACCAATTAGGAGATGATGCAGCTAAGAAATATTTAGACGATGAGTAAATCTATACCTACTTTAACAGAATTGCTACGAGCTGGTTACAGTGACGAAGAAGCAAGTGCTATTGCAGATAAACGTGACAATATTTTATTTGCTAAAGGTTTTACAACTCTTGACGTAGCAAAATATGATGGTGTTTTTCAGCAAGACCGCACTTTATTTCCAGACAATTTTTTTAATCCAAATCCTAATGACGTAGTTAATGCAAACGACAAACAAGCATACGAAAACGACCCTGATGGTTTAAGATTATTAGCAGAAGAAAAAGACAGACAAAATAATGAAGCAAACATACAACATCAGAAAGATTCTATAAAATATGATGCGGCTATAGAGCTAGCAATAAAAGATGATAAGAAAAAAAATAATGAAACAGGTGTACCTAGTTTGTTAAATTTTGCTGGTTATGGCAATGTTGATAAAAATTATTTAATTGATGCAACAAATCAAGTAGGTCTTATACATATTGGAGATTATAAAGATATATTAGATAAAAATTTAATAGATTATCCAGATATGAATAAAGAAAATTATAGTAATGTTTTTGATTTAGTTAGGTTTGCAGCAAAAGCTAGTAGTAATAACACCCAAAAATACAATAAGCAAGGTGATAGAGCTGGTATATTTAATTGGAATTTACATACTGATATAAAAGCACGTGGCGGATTTAGACAAGCTCTTATGATAACACGTGATGCATACAATGAAAAAGGAGAAGCAGTGCCTTTTTATATTAAAAAAGCTTTAAAAGATAATGACCCTACAGCATTATCTCCACATCAAGAAGTAGAATTGTTGTTAAATGTATATAAAAAAGTTCCTGTAGGATTAAGATTAGCAATAGCTCAAGGTGACAAAGAAGCAATCGTAGATTTTTATAGAGCATATTTAAATTCAGATGAAGAGAATATAGAGAAGTTAAAAAAACTTTTAGATACTCCACAAGACCGAATTATAACAGATGGAATAGATAGACCCTTTTGGTCAAGTGTAGATTACAGTAAAGGTTATTGGGATTGGTTAGACACAAATGTAGAAAAATTTCAATATTATACAGGTGGACGTGGAAGAAATGCTATATTAGGACTTGGTTCTTATGACAACAGTTATGCAGGCAGGTTAATAAATAGTAGCCTTTACCAATTAGGTCTTGTAAGTGACGAAGAAATGCAAAATTATTTAGCAAGAAATGATAGTTGGTATCAAACACAGGCTAGTGGTTTTAAAGCATTTTTAGGGCAACTTATTACTTTTGGAGTAGATTATCCTTTATATAGTGGTTCTGGTAGAGTATTTAGCTCTTTATTTAGAATGACACCACGTGCAGCAATTTTTGCTAGTGGGATAGGTAGTTTTGTTGGTCCAGAATTATTAACGCAAGGTATGTACCAAGCAATGCGAGATGGTAACAAAATTCGTAGCATGAAAGAATTTATGGAATATTCTACCAATGCACAAGCTCTTGACTCATACATAGAAGCTTCTATTATGGGATTTGGTGCTACACTTGCACCTTTTCTAATGAGAAAAGCTGGCATAAGTCTTTTAAATGACAACATAGTGAAAGAAGCTGGCAAAAAAAGTTGGAAACGAACTGCAGGTATTCTTAGTGCAGACCAAACAGTTGGTACAGCTGTAGGTTTAGGAACTGGAATATCAGCTCTTGAATATTATCACACTGGTGATGCAGATGTTTTAGGCAATATGGGTTCAGGTTTTGCTTTTGCATTTTCTGTAAATTTAGCAAGATATGCAAAACAAGGTTATCTGAATATGTTACGACAAAATAAGGTTAGAACAGAACATTATACAGAGGGTACAAATGAAAATTATTCGTTAAATAGAGGTCAAAAAGATGCAGAAACTCATCGTGCAGAAGTTACTGCAGAAAAATTTTTAGAATCAAAAGGTATAAATATAGAAGATTCTTTTAAATTTCGTATAAATGAAGATACTTCTAAAGGTAAAATAGAAAACATTAAAAGAACTGATGCTGGTGACATAATTGTATTTAAAGAATTTGGCTTACCAATTGTAGAAAAATCTACAAATGTTTTAAAAGGAAACACTTTAAACACAGTAATGTGGAAAGATAGCATAAAAAAATATGTTATTGATGTACCAGATATAGTTTTTAATATTTCTAATCCTGATGGTTCGCAAACAAGTTTTTCTTTTGATGTTGACAAACCTAACAAAAATAAACCAGTAAATAGTTCTAAATTTTCAAGAGAAGTTTTAGAAGAAGTTGTTAGACAATATGGAACAGTAGAAGGTAATATTGAAATCTACCAAGATGTTTACAGCAAATTGTTTGAATATGGAGCAGAAAGCAGTTTGTTGCTGCCACAAAATTTTGAGAAAAATTTAGAAAAATGGAAAACTGATAATTTTCAAGGAGATAAACCAGCTTACAATAAAAATGGACGCAGAAAAGTAAGAGAAATAGGCACTATAACACAGAAAGACATTATAGAAACACCACAAAGAAGAACAAATCAAACACGTTTTAATCCCTATACAGGTTCTTTTGAAACTACTTACGATAAAACAGATTTAGTTATTTTAGAAGTTGATGGTATCTATATGGGTATACCACGAAAACTTTATCAATATCTTTCTAATCCAGATAATGTAACTGCTAAAGAAGATAAACCATTAGTTCTTTTTACACCTTTGCAAAATTTAACTATGGAAGAAATAAAAAGTTTTACATACACAGCAGATATACAAGAAGTTGGTGTCTTAACTTTTTTTGATGCAAAAGGTGAGCCATTAGTAAGTGTCAAACCATTAAATGTTTCTAGGTTAACAAAAGAAATTAGAAGAGTTCAAAAAGAAATAACAGAGCAAGAACAAGAAACAATAATAGATAAAGGTTTTGATAAAGGTGACAATAAACATGAACCACAATACAAGATGGAAAGTATATATAATGAAAAGACAGTAAATCAAATATACAATCAATCAACAGGATTAGATTATTTAGATGCAATGATGTTACAAATTGCTTTAATAGGTAAATCAATGCCTAACCTAATAGATGACCCATCAAAGTATGGTTCATACGATTTTGGAGATAACACAATATCTCTAAATTTAGCTGCAAAATTAAAAGAAGCAGCAGAAGGTGATTCACCATTTGCTATTTTAAATGTAGAAACTTTAATAACCTTGTTTCACGAAATTGGTCATGCTGACCAAGGAAATTCTGATGGTTTTAAACCAGAAAATTTTGGCGTACAAGGTTGGATGGAGTTTATCAGTAAATACGGAGGAGATTTTTTTCAATTAAATTGGCAATATGGAGTACCATTTGATTTCACTATAGAAAAAATGCGTTCTAGAATTAATACATGGGAAAAAGCTTTTGAAGCAATAGAAAAAGCAGATGTTGAAGAATTGTATAGATTATTTGGTCAAGGAAATATTATAGGTCAACTTACAAAAATAAAAGGATTTATTAAAAATACAGTCAACAAAGAAACTGGAGAAATAAATGGTGTATTAGATGGAAATATTATAAGGCAAATACAAAAAGAAGCTGAACTTGCAGCCGCACAAGCTGAAAAAGATTGGCAGGCAGAAGTTGATGCTATGGGTCTGAAAATTACTGCTAAGGACATTTTATCTATTTGGAACAAAACCAACGCCAGAGAAGCTTTACCTCCTGAATTATATGACAAAATAGCACGTTCTAGCGAAGCTCTCAAAAAAGATATTATAAAACAAGCAATGAAAGGTTTAATTCATGAAGATTTAAAAGAAATTATTGATTTAATAAATGGTGAAGAAACTACATCTTTTGATTACAAACAAGAAGTTAAAATAAGATTTGCAGAAGCTGTGCAAAGAGAAATGGACAAACGTGGAATTATCACATTAGAAAAAGTAGTACGTGAAATAGCAGAAATTAGCTTGCTTATCCGACCTTCAGGTATGAAAACTTACATAGAAAATCCCAATAAACCTGGTGAATTGTTAGAAACCCCAGTACCAATTTCAATAGACACTTATTTAGAATTTTTAAAACTTACTGAAGAAGAAGTATTAAAAATTATATCCGATGGTCAGGCTTTCACATTAGCAGAAAAAATTCTTAATGGAAACGAGTTAGAGCGATTTATATATACTATAACGAGAAACCAAAAACCAGGATATCAACCTTATAGACGTTCTAGAGATGAAATGTATGCTGATTTTATTAGTGCTTTATTAATACATCCAGATTTAGTAAGAGAAAAAGCACCTAATGCATTAGAACTTTTTTACAATCATATGGATAATAGACCTGAATTTAAAAAAGCATATGAAGCAATTATAACTGAAATGAACAAAGGTCAAGATGCTAGAATTTATCAAGGTATACAAACTATTTCTAAAGATTTAAAAGAAGGTACAAGAAAAATTGCTGAAGCATATGAAAGAAATGCTAGGAAGTTAAAGCTAGGTTCTTCAGGTGGCACTTTAATAGATTTTGTTCTTTATCATCTAGTGTCTAGAGATTCATGGGTTAATGCACGTGTAGAACAATGGCGACCAAGTTTAAATCAAGGATTTTTAAATTGGGATTATAAGGCAGAATCTCCAACAGGAATACCTAACACAGGTAGATATAAAGAGATTACTGAAGGTCAAAGAGTACAAAAACAACTTGATGACAGTAAAAATTTCTCAGCAGCATTAGAAAGTTATATGTTTGAACTTAGAGAAAATGTATTGCAACCTGTTTATGAAAAATTACAACACAGAGCAGAAGACCCTAATTTTTTTGATATTTATGTATTAATGAAAAGATTGCAAGCAATAGCTCCTCAACGTCAACAAGCTCAATTTAATCCTTATTTATTATTAAGCGAACAACAATTTGTTAAAGATTTAGAAGACATTAAAACTAAATTAGAAAATGATGAGTATGATAGAACTTTAGACCCTGCTGAAAGAGAACAAGCAGAAAAAAATTTAGAATTAATGGAAAAATTTAGACCTGTTTTAGAATCATTCAGAACTGTAGAAGATTTTATAGATTACTTTGATAGAGAAATACCTATAATGAAAGAAAAACAAGAATTGTTTGGACGTGTTACCCAAGAGTTTTTAAAACAACAATTAAATTATGGAGCAACAGAAATAATGACACGTGCGCAATACGAATTTTTAGTAACATCTTTTACTGAACTAGATTATGTTACTTTAAAACCAGTAGATAAAATTATAGAATTTTTAGAACAAGGTGAAAAAAATGCTAGTTTTATAGGTGGTTATAAAACATCTTTTCACCAAGGTTTTATTACAACTCCTTTTAGCCCTATCTATGCTACAGTAGAAAAAATAGCTAAGATTGCTATGTATGCTAAAAAGAATGAGTATTTAAATTCTATGTTAGGAAAACCATATGATGGCGAATATATGTCAGAATCAACAGCAAAAAATAGATTTGATTCTAAAGAAAGAAAACTATTGCATTTAGCTTTAGATGGTCAAAAAGGCTATTTTATAGAGTATAAAAATTATATAAAATATTTTGATGCATGGAATAGATTTAAAATTGGACCATTTAGCAAACCACCATTTAAATTTAAAAGAAAATTAACAGCAGAAGAAAAAAAAGAGTTTAACGAATTTAATCCTACAACTGCTTATGAATATGAAAAATTTGTTAAAAAATATTCAGACTTACTTGATTTAAAAGATGAAGGTCAAATTGTTGCAGAGCCTGTAAAATATATAGGTAAATACGATTTAATAGAAAAGAAAGTACCAATTACTGTTGACATTTTTTATGAACTTGATAGAGATGACGCATCAGGGCTAGTTAAAGGGATTGGTGGTAGAACTCGTCAAGATGCAGTTATTGAATATTTAGAAATGCAACCCGAAACAAAAGATTTTATAAAACCTTATAAACAAATTAAAAACAAAAAATTAAGAAGAGGTCTTTATTTAAGCAAGAAAAAAAATAATCAGACAGGTCTAAATGATTTCTTTATAACATTAAGTTATAAACAATACAATCCAAGAGCTGATATTAAAGATAGAAAAAAAATGGAAAAAATGGGGTATGTTTTAGAAAAAGTAACACAATTACCTAGAGAGCAAGTGACAATGCTTATCGAAGGAATTGATAAACAAGGCAACCAAACATTTAAAGAAGCAATTGTAGATACAAATAAAATAGATAGAACAAAACAAGCAAGAGATGAATTCTTTTGGGTAAATCCATATATGGTTTACAACCCAGCAGATGTAGCTGCTACTATTAAATTTATTTACGATAGTATTACTACAATAAAACAATTGTATACAGGAGCAAATCCTGCATTTTGGCCTGCTAATATTATGATGGATTTGGGAACTATATTACAAAATACAGATGTTAAATTATTAAATATCAAAATTAAAAAACATAAAGACTCTTTAGAACAATATGCAGACTTAATAAAAGACCCAAATGTTGTAAAACGTTTTGAAATGCTAGGTTATGAAATTCAAGTAGGACATAGCTTAGTAAGTGAAACAATTAGAGCTTTTAAAGAAGCTAAACATTTGTTTGTAGATACAGAAAAATTAGATGCAATATCAAAGTGGTTATATTCTGAGGCTGTTTTATTATCTCGTAAAAGTAAATTAAATTTAACACGAACTGCAGAAACAGAATTAGTACCACGTGAAGTAGCAAAAGAAATTGAAGATAGCATGAAAGATACTAAGCAACACAGTGATTTTCACAAAAATATATACGACCCAAGTTATGAAGCAGTTACGCGAGGATGGCAAGTTTTGCAACATATAGGAAAAGCTACAGAATTTGTAGTTAGAAGAGGAGCAGCTGGTTATATGATAAAAGAAAAACAAGCTGGCAGACTTGATAAATCTTATAATCAAATACAAGATTTGCTTCGTAGAAATGTTATTGATTATAAACAAGGCGGACAACCTTGGTTAGAAATTCCGTTTTTGTTTTTTAGAGCAGCAATACAAGGACCATATTCTGTATTAAGAGCTGAAAAACAAGGTCGTCAAGAAGACCCTAGACAAAAATGGTATAAGAGAAGATTTTGGCAAAACACTTGGAAATACACAGGCTCTATGTCTTTACTTTCAGGACTAGCTTTATATGGTTTCTTTGGTGAGGAAATGGAAAAATTTTTTAGAAGTGTTAATTTTTATGATGCAACATACAATTTTATATTCCCAATAGGAACAGTAGAAGGAAATGCAGCAGAAAAAGAAATTTTTGGTGAGGGTGCAAAACGTCCTCTTTATTTAAAATGGAGAATATCACCAGCAGTAATGCTACAAAAAATTGTTATAGATTCTATTCTTTATCCAATCTTAGAAGAAGCTAGATATGCTTTTTTAAGTAAAGATTCTATAAGAGGAACTTTAGAAAGAATACATGGAAGCGGAAGGACTGTGCCTATAGAACGTGGTGATTCAAGTTACATTACCAAAGAAAATACGCCAAAATTTAAATCAACTTTAGATTATTTAGTACCAGCTCAAAGTGGTGCAACAAGTATGTTTGCAGATTTATTTAGTTTTGTCATGGGTGAACAAATTGAAAGTGGGTTAAGTGACCGAAATTTAATTAATCCAGATGTACTAAAAGCAATGCAAGAAGAAGACAGATTTGTTAAACAACGTGCAGATGATATAAGGCGTACCCTTACTGGTTATGAATACGGAGAAGCTCATAGAGAATATATATATCAAGGTTTAGCAGCTCTTTGGGATAATCATGCTTCATCTACAATATTAAACTTTAAATTTGACACACAAAATCAAATAGATAGACCAGATGATATAGTATCAACTTTTCTCAATTTGCCTATAATAAAACAAGCTGGTTTCAAAAGAGCAATTGGTATAGGTAAATTATATGGAGAAAATGAAGCAGCAGCAGAAATTAACAGGCAAAGAAATCTTGAAGCTTTAGAAAGAGTTAAGATGAAAAATTTAATGGAAAAATTCTTTAAAGGAAATGACATTACTAAAGATGAGTTAACAAAAATAGCAATACATTTTGATTCTAATAATAACAATGCTAATTTTAAAACTATAATGCGTGAAATATTAAAAAGTAACGGTCAAAATACTACCGCTTTAAACAGATATTATCAAGCAAAAAGCAGGGTTGAAAAGATGTATTATCTAAATCAAATGAGATTAGCAAATAAAAGAGGCACAAAAGATGATGCAAAGACTAAACAAATTATAAAAAAAGAAAAACAGAAATTAGAAGAACAGTACAAAAAAGCAAAATCAGGGCTATTATTTAATTCTGAAGAGTTAGAACTGGTCAAATAAATGTGCTATAATAATGGAGAATAACAATGGCAGTAGCAACAACAATTATTAAAAATAGTTACAGTGGAGATGGCAGTCAGACTACCTTTGCCTACGCTTTTAAAATATCTGCAGATGCAGATTTAGAAGTTATTATAAGGTCTGCAGCAGGTACAGAAACTGTTAAAACACTGACGACACATTATACAGTAACTGGTGCAGGAGCAGCATCAGGAGGTAATGTAGTATTTACTTCAGGCAATATACCTACAGCTACTGAAACAGTAGTTATAAGAAGGTCTACAACTCAAACACAAACACTTGACTTAGTAGAGAATGACCCATTTACAGCAGATTCTGTAGAAGGTGCATTTGACAAAAATTTATCAATAGCACAAGAACTACAAGAACAAATAGATAGAAGTATAAAAATTTCCAGAACAAATACTATGACCTCTACCGACTTTACCACATCTGCAAGTGATAGAGCAAGTAAAATTCTTGCTTTTGATACAAGTGGTGAGATATCAGTAACACAAGAATTAGGTACATATAAAGGTACAGATGCTACTGTAACTACTGAAGCATATGTGCAAAGAGATATAATAAAGTCTACAACGGCAGGACAACTTAACAATGTATATATTTGTGTGGCAGATGCAGTTGTAGGAGATTCTTTAACAGATACAGACCATTTTGAATTATTAATAGATGCTAAATCTGCAGCTGACAGTGCAACTGCTGCGGCTAGTTCTGCTACAGCAGCAGCATCATCAGCTACAACAGCAACAACTAAAGCATCTGAAGCAGCTACAAGTGCAACCAATGCAGCTACATCAGCTAGTACAGCAAGTACACAAGCAAGTAATGCTTCTACTAGTGCAACTGCAGCAGCATCAAGTGCGACTTCTGCTGCAAGTTCTGCAACGACAGCTACAACTAAGGCATCAGAGGCATCAACATCAGCAACTAATGCTGCAACAAGTGCTACTAATGCAGGTAACTCAGAAACAGCAGCAGCTACAAGTGAAACTAATGCTGCATCCTCAGCTACAGCAGCAGCTTCTAGTGCTACAAGTGCTAGTGGTAGTGCTACAACTGCAACAACAAAAGCTAGTGAGGCAGCAACCAGTGCTACTAACGCAGCAAGTAGTGCGACATCAGCAGCATCAAGTGCTACAACTGCTACTACAAAAGCATCTGAGGCATCTACGAGTGCTACAAATGCAGCAGCAAGTTATGATGACTTTGATGATAGATATTTAGGAGCTAAGAGTTCTGACCCAACACAAGACAATGATGGTGATGCTCTGGTTACAGGTGCATTGTATTTTAATACTTCATCAAATGAAATGAAAGTATATGGAGGTTCATCATGGGCAGCAGTAGCACCCACTGCAACAAATGCAGGTGATATTACAACAGGTACACTAGCTGATGCAAGACTTAGTGCAAATGTAACATTAAACGATGGCACACAAACACTTACAAACAAGACATTAGATTCAGCCACAATTACAAAACACGTGCAAGAAACTGCGACAGTATCAGCTACTGCAGCAACTGGCACAATAAATTATGATGTAAAAACACAATCAATATTGTATTACACTAGTGATGCAAGTGGTAATTTTACAGTCAATTTTAGAGGAGATGGTAGTACAACATTAAATAGTCTTATGGACACAGGTGATGTTGTTACTGCAGTATTCTTAGTTACTAATGGTAGTTCAGCTAAATACAACAATGCTTTCCAAGTAGATGGTAGTAGTGTTACTCCTAAGAATCAAGGAGGCTCTGCATACTCATCTGGTAATGCTAACAGCATAGATGTATATACATACAGTATAATTAAAACAGGAGATGCAGCTTTCACAATGTTGACAAGCCAGACACAGTTCGCATAATGCCACCAGTAATTACAACAATAGGTCATGCAGGTTCTAATTCTTATGGACAAAGAGGTTCTACAGGTCTACCAGATGTAGTGGCTGGAAACCAATCATTTACAGCTAACGGAACATTTACACTACAAACTGGCGTCTACTACAACAACCTTATCTTCCGTGTATACGGAGCAGGTGGTGGTGGTGGAGAAGGTAGATATGGTGATATAAAAAATCCAGCTAATGGTAATAATGGCTCTGCAGGAACAGCATCAAGTGTAGCTAAATCTGGCATTACAACTATACAAGGTAATGGTGGTGGTGGTGGTACAGGTGCAACTGGGGGTGCTGCTCCTGGTGGTGCAGGTGGAACTGCAAGTGGTGGAGATACAAACACTACTGGTTCTGCTGGTGGCGATGGTTTAGCTGGAATACCTACTTATGCTCCTGGAGCAGGTGGCGACCCAGGTGGTACAGGTGAAACTGGTTATAACTCATCACGAGGTGGTGGGGGAGCAGGTGGAGCAGGTACTGGTTCAGCACCAGCTGGTGGCGCAGGTGGCGGCGGCGGTGGCTTCGCCAAAAAAACCTTCTCTGCTTTTGAAGGAGATGGTGCAAGTTATACAGTAACCATAGGTTCAGGTGGAGCTGGTGGTTCTGGTGGTAATGGCTCACCTGATGGCACAACTGGTGAAGNTGGNTTTGTATATGTGGAGTGGAACTAATGAAAAAATATGCAGTAANTNAAAACGGAGTAATAACAAAAGTAATTAATAGTGATGCTNACCCTGTGCCTAGTAANTATACAGACATGACAACANCAGACCCACATCATATTACANCAGANGAAGCACAGACAGCTTATGANTTNTTTAAGACANNTANTTATTTTCCTGGACTTACAGACAAAGANCAATGTAATGANCTTACTATTGTATATGATTCATCTATCCCTATGGTATGGCATTACAGTATACACAGAGCTGGTGAAAATTTTAAGGATACAGGATATACGCTAGATGTAGATGCAGTATCCCTAGCTTGTGTAACAGGAGATAACTCTGGTACAGCTCATACAACAGCTAGTATTAACCTTATGAACTGGTTTAGAGATAGCTGGAATATACCAATAACTTTATGTGAGCCACCTAAGTCTAATGCATTGGTACAAGCATGGTGTAAAAACTCACTTGGATTTACAGATACAGGCACTTTATATACAAAGGGTGACTATGAATTTTATATATATAGGAGAACAAACTGATGGCATTAACATCAATATTAAATGGAACAATTACAACAGATGGTAGTGAACAGACTGTTGGCTCTGCTCAAACAACAGATGCAAGTTATACAGGCTATATAGACCTAACTAATAATGCATCTGGAGATACCATTGTTATTAGATTAAAAGTAAGAATAAATAGCTCTGATATTGTAGTAATTAAAGATACATTTACTGGTGCACAGACTGAACCATTGTATCATTTTCCACCGTTACCAAGTACAGAAAATTTTGTAGTAACAATAGAGAAAACAGGTGGAACTAACAGAGCATATGATTATAGGATAATGACATTATAATATGGCACTAGGTAGTTTTAGTAACTTTAGACACTGGCAACATTCTAACCATTANACTTTACAACCAGTAAAGGTAACGGCTGATGCTGTCACAACAACCAATGCATTTGGTACACCTGTAGCTAAATTAGAAGTTAATCCTACAAGTGCAACCACTACTAATGCATTTGGAACAGGAGTAGCAAAGCTACAAGTAAATGCTACTGGTATAGCAAGCACTGTTGCATTTGGCTTACCTTCAATAAATAAAGTATTTATAACAGCTAGTGGGTTAGCTAGTACTGTTGCCTTTGGTACAGCAGTTGCTAAGTTAGAATTAACTACATCATCTGCTACAACTACTAACGCTTTTGGTACAGCTGTAAATGGATTAAATGTAGTACCTACAGGTATAGCTAGTGGCGTAGCTTTTGGAACATTATCACCTGAGTTAAATGTATCAGCAAGTGCTGCAACTACAACAAATGCGTTTGGAACTCCAGTTGGTAAGTTACAAGTTAGTGGTACAGGATTAACAAGTGCAGTAGCATTTGGTACTGCCAAAGTAAATGCATTTACAATAACCTGTAGTGCTATAGTAGAAACAGATGCAGTAGGTAATAGCATGGTTGTAGCTAAAGACTGGTCAGTGGTAGTAGCACCTAGTAGTACAGACTTTAGTCAGGTAACTGCAGCAAGTAGTACAGATTTTACACAAGTGGAGAACGAAGGTAGTTTATGAGAAGGTTTATAAAAGATTTATCTGGTGGCTTAAATTTATCTAGACCACCACACTTGATAGAAGATAACCAGTTATCTGTTGCAACTGATTGCGTGTATAGGTCAGGTAAATGGCAGAAACGTGATGGCTATGCTAACTTGACTGCAACAACAGATACTGCAAAAGTATTAGAAGTAACTGACCAAATAAGAAATGATGGTACAGTAAGAAGATTTCATGCTACTACAAATAATATATATGAGTGGAATGGTAGTAGTTATACAGCTAGACTAGCTGCAAGTAGTAACAGATTATCAACAGAAAAATTATTCTTTACAGAAATAAATAATGAAATATATGTAACAGATGGTAAAAACAATATAGCTAAATCTAGCACAGGAGCATTTAGTAATATATCTTGGGACACTAGTAGTTCTGGTAGAAATGTAACAGCTGCTCATGTAATATTAGCATTCAATTCTAGGTTACTACTATTTAATACAACAGATGGAACAGATGGAGAAGTACCTTACAGAGTATTGTTTACAAATGTATTAGATTATGACCGTGTAGAAAATACAAACTTTCTAGATTTAGATTATTCAGGTAGTCCAATAATATCAGCTAAAAGATTAGGACAAACTTTTATAGCAGTATACAAATCAGACTCTATTGTAACATTACAAGACCAAGGTAGTCCATTATTTTTTGTACCTAAAGGTAGGCAGAACATTGGATTGCTTGCACCCAAAGCTGTAACAGATATACCTAATGCACATGTGTTTATAAGTAATGATGGAATATATATGTTTAATGGTGGAGCAGCCGAGCCTATAGCAGATAGAACAGTAGTTAATGATTTTTTTAGTACATTAAATTATACATACAAAGATAACATATATTGTTGGACAGATTTTAAAAACAGAGAAGTAATTATACATTACCCTACAGGCAGTAATGAAGAACCTGATAAATGTTTAGTTTGGAATTACCAATCTAATACTTGGAGTCAATGGAACTTTAATGCATATTCAGGTTTTTACAGATACAGAACTGTAGCTGTACCAGAAGTTTATTTTGGTTCTGGTTCTGGAATAGTAAAACAAAGAGATACATCAGGAACAGATGGTAGCTCAGCTATATCTAGTAGTTTATCCACTAAAGCATTTCATAGTGTGTTTGGTGGTTCAATGTTAGGAGCAACTCCTGAAACAGCTACAGATTATGTACAAGTATTAAGAGTACAAACTGATGCTACTCCTACAAGTACAACAATATCTGTAGGAACTGCAGACTTAGGAACAGATAGTCCTAGTTATACAGACCAAACTATAACAGATACTGATGGTAAAGCACCAAGAGCAGACTTTAATAACTACGGTAGATACATAACCATCAAAGCTACAAACTTTACAAGTGTATCAGAGTTTGTAGTAGACTTAGAATCTGGAGGAGACAGTTAATGTCAGGAAGTAATTATTCATTTGATGACGTAGCAATACCTGCACCACCTGTGCAAATAGACAGTGACTTAACTGACTACATAGATAACAAGTTACCTACGTTTTTAAATGCTCAGTATTTATCATTGTTAGATTTAGTGTCAGCTATACAGACTGCATTTTTAATTACAAGTGACCAGATAACTTCTGTAGATGCAGACAAGATAACAACTAATACACAATTTACACAAAATGTATTTATAGGTGCAGAAAGTAAAATAAAACTAGATGGTGTAAATAACCAGATAACTATAGATGATAACCAAGGAACTCCTGTACAAAGAGTTGTTTTAGGTAAGTTGTCAGCTACAAGTAATGACTATGGTATAAAAATTATAGATGCCTCTGGTGCTGTAAAGTTTAATTCTGGAAGTACTACTACTATGGATGGAGGCATTATAAATGCTAATACAATTACAGCTACACAGATTGCAGCAGATACAATCACAGCAACACAAATAGCAGCTGGAACTATAACAGCTACAGAACTAGCAGCAGATAGTGTAACAGCAGCTAAGATAGATGTAGCTAACCTAGCAGCTGTATCAGCTGACTTAGGAACTGTAACAGCAGGAACTCTAACTGGTACTACAATACAAACAGCAGGTAGTGACCCTAGAGTTATTTTAAATACATCAGGTATATATGCATATAAAGCAGATGGAGCTAGCACAGCATTTATTGGAAATGATGGACAGTTTAGATTTGGTACAGCTAGTGGTAATAACATTGCATGGAATAATACAGCTCTGACTGTAACTGGAGATATTATATCTACAGGTAACATAGAAGATGGAGCTATTACAAATCCTGTTGTTACAACAGGTACATCTTCTGATGGTAGTAACGTAGATTTAACTGTATCAACCAAAGGTGGCAATATTGTAGGAACTATATCTGTAGTTGCTGTAGCAAGAGGAGGTAACTCAGTAGGTACTGGAATTGCTAACATGAGAGTACAAATAGATGGAAATACTTTTAAGAATCTTATAAGCTCATATGCAACGTCAGGTGGTGGTAATGTAGTGGTAGGACAAGACACGCCTGGACAAACATGCACTGGAACATTCTTAGATGGTAATCCTAACGGGAGTATAGATAGTGCAGCGGATACAACTTATACGGTGCAAGTAGATTCTACAGACCAAACAGCAGATACAACGGTAGGAGTGGTAAGCTATACCGTAACTTTAGTAACATTGGAGTTATTTAAATGAATAAGTGTGAATGTAAGAATAAAGAAATATTACAAAATAAATTAGAAGAGGCACAGAAAAACTTTGAGCAGATGAAAGCTAGTTTACAGTTTATATCTGGTCAGATAAAACTATTAGAAGAACTAATAGAGTGTGCCTGTGAAGAAGGATGCGAATGCAAAGCTGGATAGATGATTATCTAAAAGAAGTTGAACCTAATGTAGAAATGCAAGACTTTGTACGTAATTACTCAGTCACAGAAAACATATGGGTAGATAACAAACACATAGGAATCTTTGTGTATACAACTAATTTAGATATAATCACTATTCACGTATTGTGGATAAAGCAACAATATAGACATACGTTTAGACAAGCTTCTAAATATATATTAGAGTTTGCTAAACAAAAAGGTTACAGGAAAATAGAACTAGTTTCTGATTTAAGAGTATGTCAATTAGTGGAACGCTATTTAAAACTAAAGCCTGTACAAAAAATATACTTAGAAGAAGTAGATAAAATATTGGAGGTTCTATAATGGGATTTGGAAGTAGTAAACAGAAATCAGTAAAAGTATCTGGTCCATCCCCTATACAAACAAAAGCAAGTAACATATTGTTAGAAGCAATAGTACCAGGAAGTTCTTTAGGAGGAGATGTATACAGAAAAGGTGCACCAGATTTAACTCAAGCAGGAACACCAGAAGCCCTACAACAACTCAGAGAGAAAACTACTACACCTACAGGTACGGATTACAATGAGAGTAAAGTAGGTTATGGGTACGGGCAAGGCATGAGGGAGAGTCAAGCATCTATAGGTCAACAGATGTATACAGATGTTTTAGGTAAAGGAACAGTAAGAGTCCCTACTGGACAATCTATGTCTCAAGAACAACTTGCAGCTGTAACTAATACTCTGTTACCTAGTATGGAGGATATGAGATTTAAAACATCAGGAGAACAGTTAGCTCAAGGTAGAGCCACTCCTGAAGAAAGAGCTGTTATAGAACAACAAGAAAGAATGGCAGCAGACCCGTTAGGGTTTGCAGAGCAAGTAAGACAAACTGCTAACGAGAAAATCTTTGAAGGTAAAGCACTAGAGCTTCCAACAATGCCTGATATTTCAGATTATATAAATCAAGTTTATGAAGGAGTAGGAGCTCCTATGAAAACAGTTATAGATGATTTATTACAAAGTGGTACTAGTACTAACATTAATGCATCTATAGAACAAGCTTCTATAGCTTTACAAACTCAATTTCAAGGAGTGGTAGATGCTGGTACTCAAGAAGTGTTTAATAGATTTGCCCAGTCAGGAGCTACAAGTGGAGCTATGATAGCTGCTAGTCAGAACGTTATTGCAGAGGCTGCAGTAGGTTTTGGAATAGAGTTAGCTAAGTTTACACAGAATGCATTACTTCAAGCTCAGCAAGATAGACAGGTAGCACAACAACAAGTAGGTGCAATCTTTGGAGTAGCTGAAGCAGCAAGAGCTGCAGATTTCCAAGCTGAACAAATAAATTTAGAAACTACAACTAATGTGTTGACTGCTCAACTAAATAGTTATGTGCAGTTAATAGACCAGTTTTTAAAAAATTCACAATTCACAGCAGGNGTAATTTATGACTTTTTAGGTAAAGCTAGTCAAGCTGAAGTAGAAAACTTTAGAATGATATATGAAGTTATGGTAGGTCTAGCTACTGGAGGTCCCGCAAGTTCATACGGTAAGACTACACAAACTAGTAGGCAAGTTAATTTAGGAGGCTTACTAAATAACTGGCAAGGTAGTGTGGGTCAAACGTTACTGAAACAATTTGGAAGTTCANGTGAGGGAGGCTAAGCATGTTAAAAAAATATGGACAAATATTAAATCAATTAGTAAAGAGACCTTTTACAGGACAACAAGAAGAAGAAGATGACCTACAACCAGTTAGTCCTGGACTAGGAGATATTTCACTAGATGTGCCTCTTGGACAGACTCGTAATACTAATATGAAACAAACTGTACAAGACCATTATGTAAAAGAAGCTAACATGCGAAGCATGAACTTAAAAGAACGTGCTGCTACTAATGAAGATTTTTCAGCTCTTACTGTAGATGGAGCTAGGTTAGATACAAGTATGTATACTCTGGCTGATGGTAGTGAGTTTGTTCCAACCACAGTTAATTTAACTGGTAACAATAATGAAGATAGAATAAACGGAATGGTTGTGTTAGAAAACTCAGCTGGAAAAGCCTTTAATGTAACTCAAGAACCAGTAATTCTTAAGCATAAAGAAACTGGAGATGTAGTAACTGCATTTGTAAATAGATACACAAATCCAGAAGATGTTTATGGAAATCTAGAAGCATCTACAGATGCGTTTTATTCTAACTTAGAAGATACATACATGAATATTCCTGGACTAAGTAGAAAAGATGCTAAAAATTTAGTGGACTTAGCAAGGTTAAAATCTGGTAAGAGTGATACTTATGGACATGTAGGAACTGGTTTGTCTAATGTCATGGTACAAAGAATAAATGAAAAGAAAGCATTTAAGTTATTTGATTTTGGTGGAGAGTCTGACAAGCTACGACTAAGAACAGACACAGACCCGTATGATGACCAAGTAGACCATAACAGAAAAGAATTCTTTAATCAAAGTTTTGCAACTCTTGAAGGTAAAAAAAGTGTAAATGATATAAGAAACAAAGCTATATACTCAACAGGATTTTTAACTCAAAATTTAAATAATGTTCACTTAATAGAAGGTGTAGGTAAAGCTAATATAAACAAAGTAGTTGACAGAGCTGTGAAATCTTTTGGAGATAATTTTACTATAAATAATCCTAACAATGACATGGGTACAAGATTTATAAACATGTTAAGAACCCAAGAAGATGTAGAAGTAGAAAGTAGTTTTACAAACACTACAGGATTTACTTCATCTAAAACTAACGAACAAGTATTATATCATTTGAATGATACTGGGTTCTTTGATGAAAGAGAAAATATTATAGACAGATTTGATGCTGGAGATAAAAAAGCTGCACTAGATGCTTATGATTTAGTAGACAAATTAGGATTCATAGATACATCTAACCAAGACAATGTACCTAAAAGTATGGAAGATAAAGAATTGGCTGGAGCTATGGCTATAGAACTATTAAGAGAAGCCAGAGAAGGACTAGAAAGATTAAATGGAGATGTACAAGCAGATATCTTTGGAGGAGATAGAATAGAATATGAAAGATATTTAAATGAAGCTTACCAGTATAGACAAAGACAAGAAAGAATTTATTTTCAACAGAATAAAAATGTACAACAGCAGGCTGCTGATTTCTTAAGAGCTCAACCAAAGTTTATGAGTAACGTAGTTGAGTTAGAAGAGAGTGGTGGATTTTTTAATCCTAACTTTGTTACAGAAGGAACCTTAGGAGCTGATGTACAAAAAATGATAGGTAGTGACCGTACTGCTATGGGTCTAATACAAGATATAACTCAAAGGTATCCTGGAGATGCTAGAGCTATGAGACTGCATATACGTTCTTTAGCAGACATAGGTTATATTACACCAGAAGCAGCTAATTTATTATCTGGGTATGCAGGTTTTATTGAAACTAGAATGGGAGCTGTAAGTAAAAATTTAAGAGATTTACGTACAGAACTTAATTTTAAAGGAACAGAAATACCTGATGCTGAGGGTGGTAAAACAGCTTTTGGACTAGACTATGGTAATAGTAGTTATGACGCAACTACTAGTTTTAATCCTAAGACTAAAAGATATGAACCTTATTACAAAAACCATGGTTTAAATGATGAAAGTGTAGACAGGTACACAGCCAAAGCTAATGCTGGACTTGTAATGACTCAACATTATAATAAAGTAAAAACAGTATTAACTGAAAAGTTTGAAGGAGATGAACCTCAATCTTTTGCTAGAATAATTCTTAACATGGAAGATGAAAGAAGAAATAAGTTATTAAAAATAACTGAAGAAGAAGCAGCACTAATAGACTTTGATAGTTTGATACCAGAGGATATTGTAGAGATGATGGAAGCAGGAACTAGCTACGTAGGAAATACTAAACCTGAAAGTACTACTGCAGAAAAAATTGTAAAACTATTACCTAATGCACTGACACGAGCTACTGAAGAAATAGTATTGCCTGGAAAACCTATAGGAGATATGGTACGTGAGTCAATAAAATTAAGACGAGCAGGAGCTAATCCAACTCCAGGATTTAAACCAGGTCCAGACCCAGATGATGAAGATTCTAGAATGGATATTATTCAAAACTTATTAAGACCAAGAAGGAGATAGCATGGCTACATTTGAGGATATAATAAAACAGCAAGAAGAAGAAGAAGAAGAGGGGCGACTAAGTGATTTATTTGGAGATGACGGTACTAGTAAAGAAGAATTACTAGACGAATTATTCCCTCAAGAAGAAAGTGTATCTTTTGATTACAAAGATTATATACATGCATCTAAAGATGTAAATGCTGGTGACTATCTTGTAGCTTCTAACTANAGACCTATAGACACAAGTTCAAGTAATGCTCAAATATCTAGTAACTTAGGTCAATCTTTTTTACATGGATTATCTTTACACCATACAGGAGAAGCTCCAGAAACTTTTATGTCTATGGATGGCTTAAGTTATCTATTAGGAACTATGGTTCCTATTGTTGCTTTTAACAGGACTGGTGCTCATTTTGCTAAAGGGATGGTAGGTAGACTGGGCTTTGCTGATGATGCTCTTAGAATAGGTAAAGATGGTAAAGTTATACATGCTTCAGGTAATACAGCCTCTAAACTTAAACCTGGACAAAGTGCTCCATTTGCTTTTGGTAACAAAGGAGAGGTTGTTAGAGATGTTGCTACTAATCCTTTTATGAGTAGAGTAGCTCAAGCTAAAGCTATGAGAAACACAGAAGCTATGGAACATGGTATGAGGATTGCTATGGAAGCAGGTCTGTGGAATTTAGGAGATGCTCACTTTAATGGATTGTCTGGTTACAGAGATGCTTTACTATACACTATACTAGGAGAAGGTATAGCTCTAGGAGTAGGTAGAGCTATTAATAGAATGAAGAATCCTGAAAACCTAACTAAAGGAGCTGCTGGGAGTAAAGGAAATGTAGCTGTTAAAGAGACTATAGACTTGACAGAAGATACCGTAAATATAGGAAACGTNGCTAAAGAAGCAGGAGAAGGTCTAGATGAAACTACTGTAATAGGTAGAGATAAACTTAGTCCTAAAGAAGAGCAACAGTTAGGTATCATAATGACTAAAGTACGTGCTAAGATACAAGAAATTAAAGACTTAAGAACTAATGCAGATGCTACAACTGAAGGACTAATAGAAACTGTACTAGAAAACAAACCTGAATTTTTAAAAAATATAATACTAAAGAAAACTACCAAAGATGGAGACGTAGGATATAGATTAAAACCTGAACAAGAAGCTATAGAATCATTTGAAATTGCTGTAAAAAAATCTCAACAAGATTATATGATAGGTAGAACTAGAGCAGAAGCCAGAGCTAAAAAAATGTTACCTAAGATAGAAAAAGAAATAGAAGAAATACGTTTAGGTAATAAAGAAATTATAGAAGATAGATTAAGAAAAACTAAAGTTAACTATAAACAGTATATTAAAAACAAAGAAGGTAAAGAAGTAACTCAAGCAGAAACAAGTTTTACTAACCAAGAAATAGCAGAAGCTGCTGCTATGAAAGACAAGATGGAACTTATAACAGATGTAGCTGGAGTACTAGAAGGAACTAAGAATGTAAAAATAGGTAATCCTTATTTTGATTCTGCTCCTAGGTATGTAGGAGTAGAACGAGAGATTAAAGGTAACCCTATAATATCAAGTAGAGTAGCTCCAGAAAACATTAAATCAAAAGCAGAGTTTGAGCAGGTATATGGAGCAAGCAAAACTAATACTAGAAAAGCAAGATTAGACCAGATAGAAAAACGTTCTTTACAAAACCCTACTTTTGTAGCTAGGTTTTACACAGGTTATCCTAAGAAAGGTATAGCTAGTTTTAATAGATACATTGGTGAGCAATTTGAAAAGATTGCTCCTTACATTAAAACTAGTGATGTGTTCCCTATAACTGGGTCATTTAAAGGAAAAGAATTTTTAGACCAATTCCCAGGGTCAAGACAACAACCAACAACAGTATATGAATTTAACAATATAAGATTTAATCAAGTTGATACTAGACGAAGCTATAAAAACAGAACAGAATACAATGTTAAAAATTCTAATGTAACTATTGATTTTACAAGAACTAAACAAGGCAGTGGTTCAACTAAAGAAGCTGCTAAGGCTAATAGAAAACGTTATAGACAAGTACAAGTAGATAATTCTGGTAGAATACTACCTGCTAAAAAAGAAGATTTAATTAATTTTATGACTAAAGAGTTGGAGAAGGGCAACACTATTAACATGGCGGGTCATGGAGCTTACAAATCTTTTAGAGCTGGGTTTAAAACAAAGGTATCTCAAGAAGTTATTGATAAAGAATTACTAGCTATTTTTAAAGAAGTTAATAACCGACTAGCAGGTAAAAAAGTATCAGGAAAAATTATATCTGGTGGACAAACTGGATTTGATGAGGCTGCAATTAAAGCTGCCAATACTTATAAATTTGATGTTGAAGTTAACTACTCAGGTGAAGGGTTATTTAGACCTTCAACTGGTATGGGAGCTAGAGATGATGTAAATGATATTGTTCAGTTTATACGTAGGTTTGAACCAGTACAAGGAAAACCAGGTGTATCAAGCCCTAAAATAGTAGAAAAAGAAATAACAGAACAAACTATTACTCCAGTAGAAATGAGTTTAGATGACTTAACTTTAACTGGAGGAAGACCACCTGCTATGGGTGTTTTAGATGAGTATGGTGCTATAAGTTTTATACAAGCTGTAGCTCAAGTAAGTCCTGTAGCAGCTAGACGTTTAACTCTTCTATATAATTATTTAGGACCTGTAAAAGGTAATAACTTAATAGAGGGTGTAGCTAGTAAAATGGGTAAAAGGAAAAGCAAAGGAGCAGATGCTTTAACAGACCTATTAAAAAGCAAAAAACAAATTAAACAACCTGATGATATGATAGGACCTCCACCTTTTACTTTTAATAAACCACCAGCTAGTATATCAGGCAACGAACAAGCTTTAAAAAACTATGCTAATGCTGAATTTACAGAACATATAAAACAAGTAAACAAAGAACTAGACGAGTTTAGAAGAACTTTTAGTGATGATGAAATACTTAAAGCAGTTACTGCTATAGAGAAAGATATAGCTAGATTAGAGAAAAGACCACTTAAAACTAAAGCACAACTAGAAGCTCAAGCTAGAGTTCTTAAACAAGAACTATATGCTATAGAATATACAGCACGTGTAGAAACAGATAGATACCAGATGATGTTTAATAAGGATGGACTTCCTTATGACTATGCAGGTAAAGTTGAACAGATTGGTCCTGCTAAAGCTGACATTGACTTTTTAGCAGATGATACAGCTACACTAAAAATGGATGATGAGTTAATAGAACAAACAGCTACAAGAGAATTTAACCCAATGGCTGATGACTTTAATAAACCAGATAACCTAGAACAAATAACTACTTTGTATGATGTATTGCTTACAGAATCTAAACAGTTTGGTCCAGTTAAAGTAGATTTTGTTGAAGGACCTCTGCCTCCTACAAAAGAAGCAGGTGTACCTTTAGTAAAGAGACTAGACAATAGTATTAAAATGTCTAAGCTAGACCATCAAGTTATAGATAACTTGGAGTATAACTTGAATGTAAAGTATGCTAAAGATGCATACTTTAACAATATAGATGAAGCTCGTAATTTTCATTATAACTTAATTAAAAACAATTTTCCTACAGTAAAAGTTGTAAAAGATGGTACAAGTTTAAGAATTACAGGTGGTAGAACTATAAGTATAGAAGAGATTCCTAATGATGTATTTCTTTCTCAACCTGGAATGCCTAAGTATGTAGCACTTCCTAATGGTAAATCAGTAGATGACTATGTACAGTATGTAACTGATACTCAAATAAGAAAGATTAGACAAGCAGACAAGTCTATAGCTAAGAAAACTCCTAATCAAAGTGTAAATAAAGGAAGCAATGTTAAGAATATATCTGCTCCAAAAGGATTAAACAGAGCTAGTGGTGGTAAAGAAGTAGACAACTTGACTTACTTAGAGGGAGTTTTAGACAGAGCTTTAGGGGGTAATAAAAGTGTAGCTCCTGTAGTGGATGTAGACACCTGGTTAAAAGGTAGTCCTGAATTTCAACGTAAACATATACCTTTAAGTAAATTATATGTGCATGAATTACTAGATACTATACGTCAATCTGTAGAAACATATTCTACTGGTAATTTAAGAATGACTGATTTAAAAGAGATGGCAGAGAATGTACTTAGAAAAAGAAAAATAGACATAAATAAACTACCAGAGAATGTACCATACAATAAAATATCTCAGAGAAGAGTAGATGATTTTAAGATTGCTCTTGAAAAAGCTGGAGAAGCTAACAAGCATGGAGTTAATGCTGCTAATTACAAAGAGATACTAGACTCTAAGAAAGTAATGAAGACTATATATGAAAACTTTGATGAGCTAACTAGCAAGAACAGTAAAGCACAAGATAAGTTAATGGATGACTTACGTAAAACAATAGAAGAACTAGAGAATAATGGCTTTGTAACCTCTGGACAAATGAAGTTACAAGATTTAAAAGACATAGCTGATTTTATTAAGTATGATACAGGGTTATCATCTCAAACTAGGATGAACAAATTTGTTAAGAATATAGAGGACTCTTTTGCTAAAGAAGTACTAGATGAATCTAGTTTAAAATACAGAACAAAATTTGAGAAAGAACAAACATATGGCACATTAGATAAAAGGTATCAAACTGATAAGCATCATGGACCTAGTAACATGCAGAAAGAAATGGACACTCAATTATCATATGATTGGACTCCAACATTAACCAAGTTGCAACAACACATAAAACTATTTGAAGGTAACCCTCCTACTATGGAAGGTATTATATCTGTAATACGTACTAATCCAACTATGAAAGAGTATGTCAGAGCACACCTTGCTGATTATATTCGTAGAAATCCTGAACTTATGGATAACGTAAGTATTGGTCAAGGTCTTAGAACTGCAGAGTTACCATCTCCTAGCCCAGGTATAAGAACTGGAGGGGCTGAAGGACTTAAGTTTAAAGACAGGTGGTCTAGAATAGGTAAGGATGTAGCAGCTGGTAGGCTGACACCACAACAACAGAGACTAGAGATGAATGCTGTAGTTAAAGACTGGTTAGCAGTTATGACAGACAACCCTCATATTTATAATACGTGGTTAGATAGTCACGCAATGCGTGGCAGTTCATTTGACCAGTTCTATCACTTAGCTAGGTATGGGTATGGAGATGACCAAGCTAAACATATATTACTAGATACAAGAAACAATCAATATTTTGCTAATACAACTCATATAGTTAATAGTAAACTTACTCAAGAATACCCTACTCCTGTATTCAAAAACATGGATGATGGTGTAATCATAGGTAGAAAAGAAAAAGGATTAGGTACTTCTATAGATGAAGTGGGAACAAGTGGTACTAATGGAGGTCTACCTCCTGATGATATAGGGGGAGCTTTAACTGATACACCAGCTCCTCAAATGACTATAAATAATCTAGCTAAAGAGTTAGTTCAAGACCCTATAAAGATATTTAAAAAAGCTTATAACATTATAGGAGACTTTGAGTTTATTAAACTAGGTAATATTGCTAGAGACTATGTTAACAGAATGGGAAGAATAGGTAGAGAGTATGAAGAGTGGGTAGCTGCTAGTGAAGTTAATGAAGTTCTAAGAAAGATGCGTGAAAATTTTAAGCCTAGCACTTTATACAAAACTTTTGATGATAAAGAAAAAGGTTTGATTAATAAACTTAACAAAGTAAACAGAGATTTTGAAGAGAAAAGAATACTAACAGACAGACCAGCTTTAAAAAAGAAAGAAGAGAAATTAAGAAAACAGAAAGTTAGTGAAGAAGATATCCAGTCAGCTTTAAACAGTGAGAAGATGTTACTACGTCAGAAAGAATTAACTGAACTAGAAACTATGTTGTTAAAAGAGTTTGATATAGAAGAACAAGCAGCTGCTAGAGCTTTTTATGCAGCATTTAAAGACATGAAAGAAATAAGATACAACAAGTTTATAACTCCTCAGTTAAATGCAGAACTAGTAAAAGCTGGTATTGAGCCTATGACTAAAGTAGGAGACTTAGTAGGATATTTTCCTATGATATCAGATGGAGCTTTTCAAGTACAACTACAAAAAGGTAGTAGATGGGTAACCGTAGGAACTAGTGCAATATCAGATAAGCAAGCTGTTACTAAACAATTACAAACTTGGGTACAGAATAAAAGTAACCAAAGGTTACTAGGTAATGAAGGTAATTTAAATGGTTGGTACATACATATTAGACCTGTAAACAGAGATTTAAGTATGGTTAAAGATATTAAACTAGCTAACACTATAGACCAGAATATGAAATACAGATTAGGGGATGCTTATAAAGTATTGTCTGGAGAAACTAAATTAAATCCAGGAGATAACGTAGTAGATTACCTGTTTAGGAACGGAACTATGAGGGGTGAAGGAGGTATAGCTTTAACTCCTTATAAAACTCTAGATGAGATGATGCGTTCCTACTGGTACAATGCTAGTAAATCTGCCAATGTGCTAGAGATAACTTCTAAGATAAGACAGTTACAAGCTAAGTACCCTATTACACAACAACCTGACTTACATAAATATTTAGGAGATTACCTAGATGCTTTAACTGGTAAGAAAACTCCTATAGAAAAAGGACTAGACAAAGTTATAAGTGGAGGTATGGATTTACTATACAAAATTCCAGTAGTTAGAGAGGGACTAGAGAAGCTAGGGTTTAAAGAAGGTAGTGCTAATGTTAGAGCTTTAAGTAATGTCATACAAAGAACATCTTCTTTTGTAGCTTTAGGTGCTAACATAGCTACAGCTTTACTACAGTTTACTATTGTAGGTTTAAACGTATTACCTAGAATAGCTTGGAATCCTAATGGTGGGCGTATACTACAGAAAGCTTGGGCTAATGCAGGCAAGATAGCTAATGAAAGTTCTATATATAACAAAGCCTTTAAGAAGGCTGAGTTAGAAGTTTGGAAACAAGATGGTGCAGTACAAGATATTCTAAACCAAGGAGGGATTCAAAAAGGTGGTAGAACTCGTGAAGCATTTAGTAGGATAAATAACTATGCAATGTGGATGTTCCAAACATCTGATACTAGAAGTAGAATGTTTAGTATTGTGGCAGGATATGAGCATGGTAAAGTAGTTATGCAAGCTCTTAGAAAAAAACTAAACAATCCTAAGATACCACAATTAAATAGAAGTAACTATCTTAAGTACCTAGACCAAGATGAAAGAATGATGTGGTTACGTACTCAGGAAAAGAAACTAGACATTGGTAGTTTAAAAGTTACGGATGATGCAAGTAAAGATTTGCTAACTGATTTTTCTGTAGACTTTATGGAAAATACAAACCATACATACAATTCATTTAATAACCCATTAGCCTTTAGTAATCCTGTTACCAAACCATTCTTACAATTTAAGACATGGGTACAAAAAGAAATTACATTTTTCTTTGATGCATTTAGAGAAGTACCTAGCTATGAAGGACTTAGTATGGCACAACGTTATGCTAACGCTGCTAAAATGACAGCAGCATTCACAGCAATGGGAGGTATATTCTCTCTGCCTGGTGCTCAAGAACTAGACATGGCAGCTAGGTGGGCATTTGGAGTATCTCCTAAAGCATGGTTCTATGAGCAGGATTCTCCATTACATGATATTATATCAGGAGGACTCTTTACAGCTGCAGGTTTAAGTATGGAAGGTAGAACAGGACCTGGTAACTTCTTTACTGTAGTAGATACAGACAATCTGTTTGGTATATATCCTGCTAGATTAATTAAAGCAGCAGGAGCNTACAGGTCTGGAGAAATAGATAGAGCTTGGAATTTTGCACTACCTAGATTTGTACAAAATATGAAACAAGGTTATGACATGATAACTACTGGTCAACTAAGGAACACATACAATGGTGGGCTGATGTTTGAGTTAGATGACATGAGAGGAAATGAAATGGTTAACATCATGTACAAGTTAGCTGGATTCCAACCTATGGATGAAGCTAGATATCAAGCTATTAAATTTGCTACATTAGACATGAGTGCTAAAAGAGGAAGAGATAGAAAACATGCTACTCATTCTATCCTAGAATTATTAGAAGATGGAGAAATTCAAAAAGCATATGAGCTATCAAAAGAAGCTGAGATACCATGGAGTAATATAAAACAGTTATTAAAAAGAAAAAATACAGAGGATTATAAAAACAGTTCAATGCCGTATGTAGGAGAACAAGAACTAGAAACGGATATATATAATTCTTTTTATAAAAAAGATAAAAGGAGGTAAAAGATGGAAGCAATATCAGAGTATATTCCTTGGTTACTATCAGGCGCTCTTACAGTAGCAGGATATTTATTCAAAAATAAATACCAGCAACTAAAGAAAACTGTTGATGTTTTCACTAAGATGTGGGAAGACGACAAAGTAACACAAGAAGAATGGAAAGAATTTGTAACTGAAGCAAAAAAGTTACTAGGTAAATAATCAGAACACCAGGAGGATTTTATGTTTGGATTATTAGCAGGTGTGGTATCCACAGCTGTAGATTGTTTTAAACAGAGACAAGAAACTAAACGCCTTGAAGCCACGGCACAGAGGAATCACATGTACAGGATGGCACAAGGTGAGATAGAGTACCAAGCACAGGTACGAGCAGACAACCAGAATGGTTGGAAAGATGAGTTTGTACTTGTGATAGTATCTTTACCTATACTAGTTTTAGCATATGCTGTATTCTTTGGGGATGCCATGATGAAAGAGAAACTAGATATATTCTTTCAATACTTTAATGGCTTACCACAATGGTATCAATGGTTACTCATAGGTATCTTTGGTGCAATCTATGGTCTTAAACCAGCAGCAGGGATGTTTAAGAAGTGAGGATACTAGCAATAATTTTAATGATACTGGGAACATGTGCCTGGTTATACGGATGGATAGCTTATGCGACAGATAATAGTACGTCTAATCAGACCAATACTTCTGGCAGTAACACGAGTATATCAGGTGGTTACACGTCAACGACCACGAACACATACTCAGGAGGTCAGACTAACACCACGACCAATAGCACGAGTAACACGACAGAAAGTCAAAAAATACCAGTAGGCTCTGCTATTGCCCCTAGTATGAGTAGTTACTCTCAGGACCTGTGTATAGTAGGAGTAGCTGGTAGTGTACAAGTCACTGGATTTGGGGTAGCTGGTGGCACCTACGTAGTAGATGAGAACTGTGAAAGAATGAAACTAAGTAAATTATTATATGACTTTAACATGCGTGTAGCTAGTATAGCTATACTGTGTCAGGATGATAGAGTCTTTTCTGCTATGGAGAACGCTGGTACACCTTGCCCATTTGAGGGCAAGATAGGTAAAGAGGCTGAGGCACAGTGGAAGAAGTATGACATAGAAAGACCAGACTATGACAAGTATGTACAAAAGCTCAAGAGAAGAGCAGCTATAGATAGCAAGTCAGAATTTAAACCTATACAAACGGAGTATCAACTATATGGAGATGATAGCTAAATGTGGTTACTTATTGTTAATACTATTATTGATAGCGTGGGCAGTAAGCGCAGAAGAGATAACCACAGGAAACCTATTACCAAATGGTACAAGCAACTCAAGCAGTTACCAAAGCGTAGACAGCACAATACCTAGTGTATCAACTAATGGATTCAATACAGCTGGTACTATAAGAGACTGGGGTGGAGAGCTAGAGACTACAGGTACAGGTAGTATTAACTATACTGGTAACCTAACTGACCATGCTACACAACAGCAACTAGACAACGGTATTGTGCTTAACTCTACTACTATAGTACAGAACTGTGAGTGGCAAGGGTCTACCTGGCAATGTGGTCAAGCTACACAAGGACGTGACACCTACACAACTACAGTCAAGATACTAGATGATGAAGGTAATACTTTAGCTATAACAAATCAGACTAGGAATAATGATGCTGGGTATGGTAATAATGCTTTTAAGTATGAGGATTCTGTTAGCTACACAGGTGCAGGTAGCAACCAGTTCTACTGGGAATGGGAAGGAGTGGATGAAGGTAGCTATGTAAACTTAGGGGGACCTAACCTATTAGGTGCCAAGCTTACCATGACCTATGACCCTACAGTTATAGAGCCAGAGATTATAGAAGAGATAGAAGAAGTGATAGAAGAATTTGTAGAATGGGAAACAACCTTTGAAGAGCCTGTATTAATAGAAGAGTTTATTCCTATGCCTATTGCACTAGAAGAATTTGGTATGGTACCATTAGAAGAAGAGATAGTGTTTGAAGAGATAGAAACTCTTGAAGAAGAGTTTGAAGAAGTAGAGATACTACAAGTATTTGGAGGACCAGAAATTGTTGAAGAGGAAGAAGTTACAGAAGAGACGCCTACTGAAACTGCTACAGTCACAGAAGAGCTCATGGAAGAACAACCTGAACAGACTGAAAGTACCACTGTGGCAACAGTTCAGGAAGAACCTAAGAGTGAACAACCTGAGACAGACAGTGTGGGAGTCGTAGATGTACAAGATGTACAAGCACAAGTAGCAGTCAAAGTAAAAGGCATAGACAAACAGCTAGCTACAGTCAATGTAATTGTGGCAGAGTCTATGGAGAAACAACAGGTAGATATATCTAGTTACTACAAACAGTACACAGATACCCGACAGTTGTATGAAGGTAATGTGTACGAAGACCTACGTATACTAGAAGGATATGACATACAGATATACCAGAATAATAATAAGTTCTTTGCTATATCAATGAATGACCCTGTGCTTAAATACCAAATAAACTTTCAAAGAGCTAGACAGAATAGACTAATAAAAGAAAAAGAACTAGAAGTTCTAAGGAGGCAATATGCTAGATAAATTACAGAAGTATGCCATGATAATAGGTGTTGTATCTGCCATTGGTGGTGGGTTCTATGCATGGGGTGTGTTTAACAACAGACTAGATGCAGTGTCAGAAGCAGTAGGTTCTGATACAATAGAAAAACTACAACAACAAGTAAATCTATTAGACAAAAGAGTAGAGGTATTGGATGCTAAGCTAGATGAATTTAGGTCTGGGCTAGACAATCCACTAAGATAATGGATTTTATACCTATAATAAAAGAACTAGGATTTCCTATAGTAGTAGCATTCTTTGTACTACTTAGATTAAATGGTAGCCTAGATAAACTAAAGGTATCTATTGATACCTTATCTGAAAAGATGTCTGACAAAGATAATACTCTAGCCAAGTTAACTACCAAAGTAGACATGCTAGAACGTACCGTGTATAGACTATCTAGAAATACAAGGAGGCAGAATAACTCTGCCCCCAAGGTACAACCCAAGGAGAAAGATTAACAAGGGAGATGGGCTGCACTAATTCAATGTTGTGTTCTCTTCTTTAATAGTTTTTGAAAATAAATCAGGAAACTCAGAGTGTGCGTACTCTGACCATGTGGTGTCCTTTAAGTTAATAATATCATACCCTTCCTTCTCATGTTTAGCAACCTCTTGAATAAATCTATTTTCTTTATCTACTAGTTCATGCTCTTTAGCATAGAGTAGTTGGGACTTTAATAGCTTATCAGTTACATCATGAGGTAGTATCATATTAATCAGAGAGGCAAGAGCCATTCTACATTTAAAGAACACAGGCTCTTCCCACCCATCTATGACTATAACTTTAGTTTTACCTAGGGACATCAAAGCTGCCAAGGAGGGCACAGCTTTTTCTACAAAATCTGTGTTGTTAAAAGACAACATAAATTGTAGGGATAGCAGTTCCCTTTCTTCAGGTTCCAAACTATAGTAGTCATCTAAATTGTATAAATGTCTTAACTCAGCTAATACTAATCTTCTTTTGTTGCTCATTTTTTTGCTCTCTCTTCTTTGCTTGTGAAATTAAATTGACTAACTCCGTATCTTTACCATCCCAGTATATGTAGAATTTACCAGGGAAGTATCTATTGTTAGGAGTAAANGATATTCTTTGAAGTACATATGTAACTACATCAGGAGATAAGTTATAGTATATGTACTGAGGGGAATCTATATTATGTGGTTCTAGTTGATACCAATGTAATACACCATTTACTTTGTTAATAAAATTAGGATGTACAAACATATCTTTATACATGTATTCTTCTAGCTGTTTATCTACCCAGTTCCAGAACTCATACCTGTCGTCTGTTCTAATAAATCTATCTAGTAATACAGTATCTTTTTTAGATTTTACAATTTCTAACATTCTAGAATATAAACTAACTCTAGTATCATTAAATAAACTACCTGATATAATACTACTTTCAGTAGTAGTTGTAGATAATACAGAAATAATAGTAAGTTTTTTAAGTAAAGTTAATTGTTTATCCACTTGTGTACATACTCTTTGAAACTAGGGTAAAATTTTACAGGTACTTTCTTCTCTTCATCTGTTACAGCAAAGAACATAATCATACCATTATCTTTCATAGCAGAATTAATCTGACGTTTTTGTTCTGCCATAGATATATAACCTTTCTTACATTGTATACCTACCCAGTTTCTTTCTCCATTTTTAGCACTATATAATCCTATAACAATATCTGCTTTACCTCTACTACCTCTTGATTCTACAATATAATACTTAAGCTTAGCAATACTGTCTAGAATAACACTTAATACACTACGTGTTTTCTTTTCAAACATGTACCCACGCCTGTACATTTTTTTAAATCTAGGTGTCTTACTTAGTTTCAACGTTAGCATTCCTATTACATAAGTCTAGATAAGTACAACCTTTACATAGGTATTGAGGCACATCAGTAGGACGTTCTGGTAAACTATTGTTGTTTATACTTGATTTAATCACAGATACATGGTTATCCAGCCATGGCTTCCAGTAATCATACTTCTGTACCTCTCTACTCATCTTCTCAAATCTTGTATCACAAGATATTATTACATACTTATTCTCCATAGTACTACGCTTAGTGTACATAAGTACACCATAAGGTACATTTAAGTTTAGTTTTTCTTTAGCATAGTACATCCAGAGTAGGATTTGTTTAAGATGGTATGGATGATATTTAAACTCATTCCATTTCCATAGTTCAGTAGACTTTAGTTCCATAGGTACATAATACTTTTTATCTTTGTAGTCATACTCATGGACAAAGTCTGTAGTAGCAGTACACACAACGTCTTCTTCAACTCTTATGTGTACAGGAAACTGGTTTTGTTCAATAGATTCTACACCATGAAGGTGTCCATCCATTCTTCCCAGTATTTTAGCTTGTGTTTCTTCATTAATAAAACCCATATACATTCTTTTTCTAGCAAACATATCTTCTATTGGAGTACTTTCTCTGTCACTAAAGTATCCATAGTAGCTTTGTCTTATGCAAGTTCCTAAGGAGCTAGAACGTATGGCTTTATCTTTGCCTCTAGCTTTCCACTCTTCAGTTCTTGCGTCCATGTATTGAGATATCTCATCAGAACAGGATTGTTCTAATGTTTCAAGGAAGTATTCAGGGTCATAAATTAAATCTTTTATGCTCATATATAATCCAAGGGCAGTTTATACACTTACCCAGGTGCTGCGTTCAAGTGGGTGGTTGTCTTACCCAGCTTGTTCTGCACCCTCTGGCTCTGCTTGTAACAGGTCCAGTAAGTTATCTGGTATCTCCTCTTTAGGTATAGTAAAGACTAGGTCAGCAGGGTTCTTACTCTGTGACTTAGACTTGTCATTCCAAAAGGCTCTTACCTTGAGTCCGACACCACCAATGTTTAATATAGTATTCATAGCTAGTTTGCTACCACTAGGTCTGTTCCAACCTACACCAAGTGTTACCCATTCTTGTTTAGCATTACCTTGGGATGCAGTAGAACTAGCCTGTCTACCTCTAGATAAACTTGGCTTGTTGTTATAACGCTGATACGCCATATCGTATCCTCCTTTTAATTCCAGTTAGGTCCGTGTTCTTTGATATCTAATGGTAAGTCTAACACAATACCTGAGTTATTAATATCAGGTATGCGTGTATCTACTTGTTCAATTAGATTATACACTAACTCTAATTCTGGTTTATATACATCTAGTTCCATAGCATCATGAAACTCTAACCATAGTCTAGATATACACTTGTGCTGTCTTAACAAGTTATGCATTTCTAATATACGTATCTTGTTTAAGTCTGCACTAAATGATTGTATTGGAAAATTAACTACTTGTGTAGGGTTCATTCTATCTCCAATCCTCCCATATACACTACTAGTATAGCCTATTTTCTTAGCAGAAGTCAACAACTTTTTTTGATAATCTGCAATACCTATCTTAGACATAACATCTAAATATGTACGTGTTGTTGTTCTTGCTTTAGTTCTAGACAATCCTGCTTTGACTAGCTCACTAGATAGACGCTGCTCTGTTGCACCGTACACATATGCAAAGTTTAATATCTTTGCATTCTTACGGGTAATACCAGCAAGCTCACTAGTTAATGTGTGCATGTCACTACCCTTGTTGTATGCATCTATTAGATACTTACTACCACTTAAGTAAGCTAGACATCTAAGTTCTGATTGACTAGCATCCACAGTCAGGAGTGTACCTTCCTCTTCAAATATAGATTTGAAACATGGTCGAACACCAGGAGGAATGTTTTGCATGTTAGGGTTAGTACTTGTCATCCTGCCTGTGGTTGTTGATGCTAGTTGTAGGTTACAGTGCAATCTACCTGACTTACCTACTAGCTCTGGAATCTTTGTAGTGTATGTAGTGTTTAATTTATTATACTTTCTGTATTGTAATACATCAGAAGCAAACTCATGGTTAATACCTTTGAGTATACTTTCTCCTGTACCATCTACATCATACCCTAGAGACTGCAATGTTTCTTTTACTTGAGCAGGACTACTAGGATTTATATCATATGTTTTATTTATTTTTGTAAGAACTTTATCTAACTCTTTGTTGTTATGTTTTGTATATTCTTTGAGCTTATCCATGTCTACCTTAATACCTTGATGTATCATTTGAGCTACAGGTAATATCATCTTCATGTCTATGTTTCTAGCTAGAGTCATTATCTTCCAGTACTCTGGGTAATCTTGTTTAAACATATAGTATAGTTGTAACCCAGCATACGCATCACCTGCACAGTAGTCTTGTAGTTTCTTCGTGGTTTGTGCGAAGTCATCTATGGTAATGTCTTTTGCATAATCAACTAGGTGGAGGTAGTTGTGAGCAAAGAACTTTAGACCACCTACAGGTAGATGCGGTGCTAGTTGTCTTTTTAGTATAAGAGTATCCATAAACTGACAGTCTATGTAATCAGCTCCTACTATTCTAAGTATTCTTGTTACGTCTGCTACTATGTTGTGCCCTACTACAGTAAGAAAAGGATTCCTACATATACGTTCTCTTAGTAATGCACGCATTTCAAATTCTAAGGGTACAGCTGCACATTTAGTCTTGCTACTTATTCCTATTGTATGAGTTACATCAGTGTCTATGTTCCATTCAAAGTCTAATCCAATGTAACCTTCTTTAATAGCTTCTTCTAGTACCTCATCAAAGCTAGGATGCACAGGTATTTCTTCAAGCTCATCTCTACACTCAGCTCCAGTTCTACTATATGATTCTATAATAGTTCTGTCTAATGCTTTGTCTTTGAGTTGTTTAGGATGAATGCTAGATTCGTACTCTTGGTCTATCTCTTTACATGCCATCCTTGCTAGGTCTCCCATGGCTATAACTTTATTAGGTTTTATCTTGTCTATCTCTTCCTTTAATAAACTACTACACCAACGTACTTCATGAGTCTTAACCTCATAGTCTTTAGGGTAGCATTTAACAGGACATGTTATCCATACTGCACAGTCTTGCAAGTATTGTTTCATATACTTCTTTACTGTGCTACCTGTAGCATCTCCCCCTAGTTGTTTACGTAAGTCTTCTGCTTGAGATGGTGTGCCTAATACTATTAGCACCCTACCACGCTGTCCATCTTGCAGTTGNTTACATANTAACTTAGGGGAAGCAGCATGTTCAAAGAGTCCACATCTAAGGCAGTTATCTGCTAGTTGTAGGCTCTTGTATTTCTTCTTTCTTTCTGTGTAAGTTCTCGTTAGCATCTTTCTCCTCCATGATAACTCTGAACAATTCATCTAAATTTCTCTGTAATATTCTTTGTATAATTAACTGAGAAGCTAGTGTTAAGGAAGCAGCTGTAGTCTTCTTGTCTAACTCTAAGCCTGTTAAGATTTCTTTAGTCACCTTCTCTATATAATATGTCATGACTTCTTTCTTGTCTTCCTCCTGTTCAATTGCTAAGTTTTTGTAATATCCCATTATAATACCTCATTGATTTGTGATTCCAATTCACTATCTGTATATTCATAAGGCTTGAGCTTTGGGTAGATTTCTACAGTACGTAGACCATACGCTCTCATCTTATCAGATATAAGTTTAGTAATAACTTTAGCATCTGGGTCAAAGTATATAATAAACGTAGTGTTACGTAGCTTACTTAGTATACTAAGCTGCATTAACANTGATGTTTTTATATTAGTACCAAGTATAGCNACACTTGGAAACCCTGTCCCTTGCCACATCCTCATAGCATCATACACGGATTCTACAATAAAGCAATAGTCTTTGATTTCTTCTTCAGGTAAACACCTAGTATATGTAGGATATACTTTAGTCTTGTGTCTTACCACAGGAACTAATCTGTACTTAGGCTTTCTGTTAAGAAACCTAATCTGTCTTCCTGATAAATTAGCAGCCATGTCCCAAGTCTCAATTAGTAATTTGTTATCATTGTACTTGCAACCAAATTCTTCTGCTGTTGTAGTTAGAATCTGTCTGTCTTCAAAGAACTTAATAGCTAGTTGACTGTAGATGTATGTGTATTGTTCTACATTCTTAGCTACAGATATTGTATTAATAGACGACTGACTCACAGGTTTTTGGTGAGCCAGGTCTATCATCCACTGCTCTAGTTTGCCAGACTTATGACAACCAAAGCAGTAGTATCCATTCTCGTATATAGCTAGAGATGGGTCAGTGTCTCCATGAAAGGGACACTTTGTCATTGCTATTACTTTACCCATGTTATTCCTCCTCTACATATTCTGCATGTCCAAACATAGAATCGTCTCTATGTTCTTCATCTGGAAAGGGTTCATCATTATCAAACTTGTTTTTAGCTTTAGCACAAGCATCTTCATAACTCAAACCATTTTCCATATAACGTTCTACTAGTGCTTCTAGTAGTGCATCATTAGTTATGTGACTCATGTTTTCCTCCTGAACCATCTAGGTTCTTTAGCTGGGAATGACCATGTAGCAAACCTAGCTTTCTCTTTTTTGTAGAACTCTCTGTATGATTGTACTACATTGTCTGACTTGTATTCGTCAGGCATACATAATGGAAACGGTGTTAGCCCTATGTCTTCAATAGGTGGTACTTCTAACTTCTCTATTACCTCCCATGATTTATGAGGAGCTTTGTCGTATCTCCATAAGTATTCGTTGTTTAACCACATAGCTAACTCTTTGAGCCATAGCCAGTTGGATAAACTCTTACCAGCCCACAGTGTACATGGATGTTTAGGGTGAGCTNACAAGTAAGGTGTTTGTATATCATGTTGATTGCACACAGTACATAGCATCTGAGCAGACTCAAGTATCATCTTGATAACATGTTTGTCACAGTGATACTCAGCTGCAGTGCCAGGGTCTGTGTCTAAGACAAAGATATTCATCTTCCACTCCCTAATTCTTTCATCTTTTGAAAGTATGATTTACCAGTTTGTTGAATCTCATACTCAACAACACTATCATTGTAGTCTCTAAGTTTGTCACGTGTTCTATATTGACATACTCTCTTTAACATTTCTCCTAGCTCATCTAATCCATTTGGTTTCCATCCCCCATCGCTGGTACCTTGGACGTTTAGCCAACGCACGCAGCTCTGGGGTATGTCAATCTCATCTATTAATGTGCCACCTTGAGTATATGTTTTGAACTTAAATGTATTACTCATTATCTTCCTCCTTATATTCTTCGTAGTCATACGTTAATTGATTGAAGTCAAAGTTAATTAGAAACTCTTGCAATGCTGGATGTCTTCTAGCTTTGATAGTAGTTATGTTTCTGTATCCTGTGTTAATGTCACCACCTACACCTAGTACTAAATCAGCATGTGATATAATACCAGCCTTAGCTTCTAGTAGATTGTCTGCACTAGGGAATGGGTCATCCTTGTTTAGTTGATGAGCTGTTACAATAATAATATTTTTATCTTGAGCTATACGTTTTAGTTCAGACGTAATGTTCTCAAGCTCATGTCTTCTTGCATCAGCTTTCTTCATAGATGACATAACACCTAGGTAATCTAAAAATACTATGTCTGGTTTGATTGTATCAATCTCTACTTCTAGTTGTGTAGTACTAAAATCAGAGTAACAACATGCATAGAAATCAGGAAACTCTTCTACTGCAAGTAGTCTTTTACGTAGCATGGTCTCACTAAAGTCTTTGATAGATATGTACAATACTTTTAGTTTGTTTAGACATGCATCTCTTACAAATGATAACATAATGCTAGTCTTACCACGTCCAGTAAACGCACATATTACAGCAAGTTCTTCTTTAGTCAAACCGTAATGAAACAAATAGAACAAGTCATTAGTCTCTGTCATCTCCATATCAGAGAATAGTTTAGATTTACTTGCACCATATTGTATTGTGTTAGTAGACACGTTAGATATCTTGGACAACTTATCATCTAATGGTTCATCAGATTGTATGATGTTAGATATCTTGTGTATCTTGTTGTTAGTTAACAGAGTATTGATAGCTCTGTATCCAGTTACATTACTGACTGTATCTTCCATGGTCTTGAAGAACATGTACTCATCAGCAGTCAGAGTATCTTTAACAATACTTAGAAAGTCCGTCTTAGTTAAAGTCTCTTTCTCTTTCTTTAACTCTTCCCATAGTATGTCATACGGATACTCCAGGTATATAGACTGTAGCATAGGGGCAACCTGGTCACGCCTAGCTTTATCTAACAGAAATGTAAATAGATTTAGATAAGTATTCTCCACCTGTATCCTCCCGTGTGTTATCTAGTATACTATTATTGACTTATAAAAGTCAATAAGTTGTTATAACATGTGCATGCTTGGATATACTATCGTGATACCAAGACTCTGTCAAGATAAATACAGGTTTGTATTTAAACTTACTAGCTAGATGTATGTTATCTATATCCCAGAAGCCACCATCTGTATAGAATACTAGCTGGTCATTTGCATTAGCATACTCAAACACTGGGAGTAGATGTGTACCACCGTAGTACTTACGTAAAGCTTGCTTAATATTATCTGTGTCTGTAATATCAAAGACTTCAGATACCTTGGTGTCAAAGATAAGTAACTTGTTTTCACCAGGGTCTATGTGTTGTGATATTGTNGAGATAGCACGCTCTATCATCTTGATATTCATACTACCTGAACAGTCTACAGCAAATAAGAATCTAGATTTAGGAAACGTTGTAGCCCTACCTTTCTGTAAAATGTCAGGATGTATAGGATTACGTGGCTCACGTTTGTAACTAGATGTAACATGTTTACTGTTGTAGTTTCTGATAATCTGTTCTAGGTCTGACAACCATGGTTCTTTAGGCACAGGTTGGTTAAACAGATAATCATAGTCTAGGTCTGTTGCACTAGCTGCACCACCTACACCACCTGGTATTGTATCAGGTATAGGTACGCCTTTAGCTATTGCTTTTTCTAGATTACTAGAGATAGAATCTTTAATGATTTGACTATCTAAGTCTGCGTCTTTATTAGGTTTTATTTTCCAGAAGTCATCATCTAAGTGTTCATCTACCCATGCTTGAAACTTATCCATCTTCTCTTGAGCTGCATCCCATAGCTTGTGATACAGATACTCAGGTGGAAGTTGCTTGAGTCCACAGTTATCATAGGTACAGGGTTTACCACCTGTACCTTCTTCTAGTATCTTAGGGTTAGCAGTGTTGACATGTATGCTGCAGTCTGCTACAATATTAAAGAGCTGACGTTGGGCTTTCGTCTTACCCTTCATGAAGCCAATGTGACCAAACATACCATGAGCTAGCTCGTGTTTAACTAGCTCTATCTTAAACTCATTAGACCTATGATTCAACCAGTCTGATGAGATAAATATATTTAGCTTACCGTGTTCTGCATAACAGTAAGCTGAACCTTTAGTCTTAGTATCAGTCCAGAAGTTAATGTCTGGCACTTGATACATCAACCATTTATCATTGTCAAATGATATGTATTCATGTATGTTAACACTTGTCATTACTTATCCTCCTTTAGTTTTTTAACTTCTTGTTTAAACTCAGTTATCTTAGTTAACAACTGAGTTCTTCTGTGTTCAGCAGACTGTAGTTTAGATATGTAATCGTATAACATATGTAATGTATCTGCCATTTCTTGCATGATTTTAACATCATCCTTTTTCATCTTGACCTCCTTGCCATAGCTCTACGCTTACGCCACGTAGATATACTGTTTGGCTTTTTGTATGTTGACTTATGTGCATGTGTAAACTCATGCATAGCTTCTGCTGTATTCCACTTAGTACTAGGTATAAACCAGATGAATGCTTTCTTACGTCTTACTGCATCAAACAAACTTAAGTTACTCATGTCTACGTGAGTTTTAAGTGAGTTGATTATGTTTTGTTCTGACCAAGCAACGTCATTTCTTAGACTGGTATGCTTGAGTTGTTCAGGAAACAACAGCTTAGTCTCTTCACAATACAGAAGATAAGAGTCGCAACATAACTTACCATCTTGTCTTGATATGTATACAACAGACATAATAGTATCTCTTGTTTGAGGATGCCTGTGATGAGGCACACTAAGTTTAGAATGATACGGTCTGTTACTACCAGTATAACTTGTAGTGTTGTCTATTATCTTCATACCTAGCACACACTGTACATCATCATGTTGTATCTTCTCTGGTTTAAAGTAAATACAGAACTCAGCTTCACGTTTAACTGAGTCATAATGTGTACCAAATACAGCCTCTCTAGTTGGGCTGTATCTGGGTACCTTCTCGTCACCTACTGTAACGCCTGACTTAACACGTACAAAAGCTTTATCTTTACGGTCTTCTAGATTCTGCCTAGCTGTACGTTCTGCTTCATCAGGAGTACAATAAGAATCTACATATAAGATATCTTTGTAGTTATTAACTGCATTACCATAGTATCTAATGTGAGCATTGTCTACCATGTACCTAGTTGCTACAGATGTAGGTCTAACGTATGGTATTTGAAAGTCTTTGTACCTGTTCATCATGTAGCTGTAGTCTGAACTCTTCGTGTTTAGATGACTATACGTCAGCGCTTTGTAGTCTGGATTTGTCATCTGGTTCTACCTCCCAAGAATAAGCAAGCTCATCTACTTTGTTAGTGTAGTGTGCTAGCATGTTACGTAAACGTACACCTAGTTCTCTAACAAAGTCTACACTGAAGTCATGTCTAGCTAGGTTAGGGTAGTTGTCAAACAAAATGTCATGAACCTTACTGTAAACTCGGACAAGGTCATCAGCATTTGTACTAGCAAACTTCTCATACAACTTAACAACTCTGTTAGCATGACGCTCACTTCTACCTACCTTAACAAACTCAACAATATGTCTAGCTGCCTGGTCTACATTACGTTGTGTATGTACAAAGTTGTCAAAGGTTTCTTTGTTATCTAGTAGTCTTGGATAGTCAAGCTCTTGATTACCTGTCATGATATCCATGATGCTAGGTATAACATCAGCTGGAAACAAACCAATACATACTTGATGTAGTACACCTTGTTCTTGTGCAAGTGTAGGTCTGACTGTCTGTAGTTTCTCTAGGTAATGTACATTCTCCATACATTCACTAGGTTGTGGTAGTACGGGGGCTAGTGTCCACTTATCTTGTAGGTAACCAGCTACATCATTGAGACTACAGTTTCTGTCTTGATATTCAAATGGTAGAAACAAAGACCTAGCTTTGAGTGGGTCAGATAGATGGTCTGCCTCGTTCATAGCTGCAATGATTACACTGCCCTTAGGCAATGGTCTACCACGCACAGTACCTTCACGCATCAGAGTCAAGATACTTGCATGCAACTCGTCTCTTGATTTGTCTAGCTCGTCAAAGAAAAAGATGCTAGGTGTATCCGACCACCATGCTGGCTTGAGATACGTTAGCTCATTGGTACTAGCTAGATACTTAGGAAAGCCTAGCACCTCGTCTGCTGTCTCGTTTTGTAGTAGTATCTTAACTACAGGTAAGTCAAGTTCTTTACTGAGTTCATTCTGAATCCAGTAGGTCTTGCCTGAGCTGGTCTTACCTACCAGGACAGGAACCTTAGCATCCTCAAGTCCAACTTGTTGTTGTAGCTTGAGTGCATCTAGTGCAATCTGTTTACTTATCATAGTCCACCTCCCATTATGGCAATAGATATACAAATTAGTATAAATATGTAAGCAATAGTTTTAGTCATGCTTTCTTCCTCCTTTAAATAGATTAAACATGAGTTGCAACTCATCTTTGTTAAAGTTGTGACTGTTCTGAATAGCTTGCCTCATCATGTCATAAGTCTTTTGTAACTGAGGGTCAAGTGGTTTCTTCTTGTGCGACACAACTTGCTTAGGTGCCTTTTTAGTAGGCACAGGTTTACGTTTAGTCATAGTCTTTCTCCTTGCTATATCATAGCATATTGTATTGGACGTTGTAAAGGGGAACAAGTTAGGAAACTTTGAGAATAAAAAAAGGGAGCCAGTAGACACTGACTCCCAAGATAGTTACTTAATAGGTAGTAACATTTGACGCATACTGTCAAGTCCAGCTTTACGCTGTTTCTCTGTCACTTCTGGTGTGCCAGAGAATACAGCTTGTAGCCAACTACCAGTTTTAGCAATCTGATGTATGACTGAGCCTTGTAACTGGTTCATAAGCTCTATGAACTCGTCACTACCTGCTGTCATGCTGTTAGTTGTAAGCTTTTCACTTAACCAACCAACGCCACCAACGATTTTGCGACAAGCTAAATCGTTGTGTTGCAGGTATGTAACTTCCAAGTCATCTTGCGTGTTCTCACCGAACTTGTCTTCTATTAAGACATCTTGTGGAACACCTGAACTGTCTTCAAAGCCAGTGATGTTGACTTGTAAGTAACCGTGTATTAGCTTTGCACGGTAATCTGCCCAGCCTTTCTCTGAGAACATGTGAGTGTCACGTCCGTCAGCTGTTTTACACGGTTGAAAGTACGAGCCAGTTCCTGCTAAGTAGTCTATGATGTGAACAAAATGCTCACTCATAAACTTGTAAGAGGGCAGGATTTGACCTGGCTCTACTTTCTTCTGTGTAGTAACCCAAGACTTGATTCTTTTCCCGTCTTGGTCAGACTGCTGTTCACTTAAGCTGTACACAACTGGTGTGTCAGCTATAGTGAAATGATTCTGGTTGAACTTGTAGGCGTCAACCGTAGTACCTTTAAAAAGTTGCAATGGTTTTGACATTGTTAACTCTCCTGTAAAGTAAGATACTTATGTTGACACATAAGCTCACATATTAAATTAGAATTAAAATGGGAGCGAGCACCAGCCTACAAGATTATGACGGGAAAAGAACACGTTGATAATACTAGTTGTTGGGTTGGTTGATACAAGTATATTGTTTATACGTATGTACTTGTTCCCCTAAAAAGTAATTACTTGTAATTACTTGAAGAAACTAGTATAACACTAGTTTCTTCTATTATCCCCCCTTGTTGTCCCCCACACCCTGTATATATATAATAATATTGCCCAGGTTTTTACACGTTATTCTCCATTTGTGTACACATGTACCCCAAAATACATGTATATACACCCAGTTTTACCCATTTTATACCCACTGTAGCACTCTAGTAAATATGTAATAATACCAGTAGGTTACGTCACGGCACATGTTTTACCCACTAGTATACTACTAGTATACATGTTATTACTACTAGTGTATACCTAATATATACTTTATAGTATATATTATAGTATAATCTACGTGTTTTATACTAGTGCTTGACTTTTACTGTTCTGAACTATATATATTATAAGAGCATGCAACACAAGGATTACCAACAATTACGTGCATATACCCACAAACGTGCTAGCATGTTTGACTTTACCCAGCAAGATTCAGAAGATATACTCCATGATGCCCTGTTAGACCAATTAGAATCAGGGGTTGACATTTACAAACTAATATGGAAACATATTGGTAAGCACAGAGAACGTAGGCACAGAGAAGGTAAGAGACAGATAAGCATGACACACTTTGAAAAGAAGGGGGAAGTATGAACAAAACATTACAGAATTTATTCCCAGACATTCCTGTATATGAAAACAAAATAGTTAAATTTTTAGAGGTATGCTACGGACTAGCCTGGTCATACAGAGCAGCTGGTAAAGAGCTAAGCATAAATCACAAAACAGTAAAGAACATATTAGACAGTATCAAAAACACACCACAGTACCACGCTTTTATGGAGAAACTAGAAGTACAGATTAAAAATTTTGCTGACCCAAAATTTTCTCACACAGTGTTTGACAGATATGAACAGCAACTAGCTGATATAGAAACAAGAATAAAACGTGCTGATAAACAGAATGATAAAGCACAATCCCTGCAATTATTAAAATTAAAACAGACTATACTCAAAGACCAACTAAGAGCTAGCATGGTAGCCAACAGGGACAAAGAAGAAATAGCTACTGTACATGATGCAATATCTAGTTTGTCAGAGACAGCCTGGGAGGAAATGAATGAAAAAGTACAGTGAAGAACTGCCTGGTTCTGAAAATGTTTTAGACCAAATCAATGGTCCTGCTAATAGATACCTACCTGCATGGGTAGCCAGAGAAGGCACGGATATAAAACTAAAAAGAACTGTAAAGAAAAAAGCTAAGAGGGTTGTCAATGAGAAAAGAACACAAAAGTAAAACAGGTGGATTAACTGCCGCAGGTAGAGCCCACTTTAAAAGAAAAGAAGGGGCTAATCTAAAAGCTCCTGTTAGCAAAGGCACAAATCCAAGACGTGTTAGTTTTGCTGCAAGATTTGCTGGTATGAAAGGTCCTATGAAAGATAGCAAGGGTAGACCAACCAGGAAAGCACTAGCCCTAAAAAAATGGGGGTTTGGTAGCGTAGAGGCTGCACGTAAGTTTGCAGCTAGAAATAAAAAGAAAAAATAGGAGATTATTATTATGCCAATGGGTAAAGGAACATACGGAAGTAAAGTAGGAAGACCAAAGAAAAAGAATGGAATGTTAAAAGGTAAACAAAAAAACTTGCCAGCAGCATTAAAGAAAAAAATGATGATGGCTAAAAAGAAGAAGTAAAGCGGGTTGTGGCACAGGCAAGGAGACTTGCAGCCAGAGCAACCTGTCTGGAATTTTATGATAAGAGACTGGTGGTACAAAGATGAAAAGATGTTAGCGTTGTGGCATAAGATTCACAACATGACATCTGAGGAATTTGCTAACCTTGATAAAAAAGTTAAAGCAGANTTACAATACTGGTACGGGAATCTATTCTTTTTTAAACCGTATCCTGCACAAAAGCCTATCGTGGACGATAATCACTTTAGTGTGTATGTACATGGCAATAATAGTTCTGGGAAGTCTTATTGTTGTGCTGCTAAGACGGCTTACAACGTTATAGGTTGGCACCCTAACTATACTATAGAAAAACCTAAATATGGTAACAGAATTATCTGGGCATTTAGTCCTTCATTTGACATTCAAAGAACCTCAAGTCAGGTCCACTTGTTCTCAACTGATACGCCCAATGACATAGGACTACTGCCCTCTATAGAGAGTATAGAAAAACGTGGAGGCAAAGTAGCCTGGGGTAAGAACAGATGTATTGACTTTGTAAAATTCTGGGACGGTACAATCCTAGAATTTAAATCTGCTGAAATGAAAACACAAAACCTACAAGCGTCTGGTATTGACTATTGTTGGTTTGATGAGTGTCCATCACACACTATGCATGATGAGATTCTTGCTAGACTGCTAAGAAAGTCTGGTAAAATGGTTATGAGTTTTATTGTNGAAGATGCTACCAGCAACTATATAGTACAAGATATNTATGGTAGAAACGAAGAAGATGAAGATACTTCGTTTCACTTNATAGATGTNTATGATAATTTATCTCTGGAAAAAGAAGAGATAGAAAGATACAAGAAAAGATTTACAGAATCAGCTATGCACTGGAGATTCAGTGAAGGTGGTAAGTTTCAGCTACAACCAAAGGGTGCATTAGTTTATCCCGATTTTTGTGAGCAACATGCTGTAGATGATTTGGTTTACCAGTATGACCCATTAAGAACTTTGTGGAGAAGTTGGGATATGGGGTTTGTTAGACCTGCATGTGTAGGATTTCAGATTGACAAACATGGTAGAAAGAATGTATTATTCAGCATGATGGGGCATAACACACAGCTTACAGATTTTATAGATGAGGTGGAAAGTTATTGTAATGAAGTATTACCTAAAGTTGTTGAGAAGATGGATATACTCCCACATGATGCTAATAGAAAATATGATGTATCTGTTAACAGTGCTCTGGATATATTTCTTAATAAAAAGCTAAAAGCAGATACAATATATGTTAAAAGAGATATGTCACACGCACAAGTTAATGATGAATTAAAAAAATTTACAAAGGGTGAGCCTATGCTTAGGTTTGATTCTAAACATTGTAGTTTACTTATGCAATGTTTAGCAGGATATACAAGACATGAGCAAACAGGTCAACCTAGAAAAGATAATTACTACGAGCATGTATCAGATGCATTTAAACTAGGATGTTTCTATGTATCTAAGAAACTGATGAATCAACAAGTAGCAGCTCCAAAAGAGCCTACATATTTTGGATTACAGTTTGGAGAGAATAATGAAAGAATCAGACATAATAAAGTATTATAACTTTATAGACAAGGAAGCTGAAGAAGGGTTTGTTGCTGTTAGAAAAGACTGGCAAGAAAACTTAAAGTTTTACATGGATGAATACCAGTTTGAAAACAAACTATCTTGGCAAACTAAGATAAAAGACCCTATAGTAGATAACTTAATAGTTAGAATGACTAACTTCTTTGTTAGAATACTAATGTCTAGTGATAATAAATATTTTACAATAGAACATCCTAACCCAGCTGTAAAAGCTGGATTATCAAAACTTGTAGAAGCTGTATTAAAAACTAATAAGTTTCCTATGATTTTTGGTGATGCATTGAAAATGGCTTTACTTACAAGCCCATATATAACAAAAGTAAATTACAACTATAAGTCTGAAAGCTATCCTACTTATGACCCAGATAGTGGTGAGTATGGTACAACAGACAGTATAGTAGGAAAAACAGAAATAAACAACATTGACCCTATGAATATGCGTTTAGACCCTGTGGGTAACATGTATATTATAGAAAAGAAAGAGGTTGATGTAGGTGATTTTATAAGCATGGCTGAAGTAAACGGTTGGAAAAACGGTGAAAAAGTTATGCGAAATCTGTATAAACACACTGATGATGACTATAGTCACAGACCTACAGTATCATTAGACTATGTATATAGTAAGTGTTTAACAGATGAAAAAGGAAAAATGCTAGATGAGCATGTACACTTTATTATAGCTAATAAAGAACATGTCGTCTATTACGGTAAGAACATCTTACCAAAAGGTCAGTTCCCTTACATAGTAGGATTTCCTATGAAGGTACTGAAAGGTAGATATGGTAGAGGGTACATAACAAAGCTTAGGTCTTTGTTAAGTTCTTATGTTGAATCAATGAACCTGTTACTTGACGCTTTTACTCTGAATACTTTAGGTGTATACGAAGTAGTAACCAATAATATAGAATCAGGTAAAGCTCACTTGTTTGGCTCGGTCGTACCAGGTAGGTTATATCCTGTAACATCAACTGGAACTATAAACCAAGTTTATAATAACTCGGTTAATCCCAATGCTACAAACCTTTTATTTGTACTTGATAGACTTATACAAAATAGGTCGTTCCAAAACGAGTTCTTTCAAGGACAACCAACTAGTAAAGGCAGACCAACCGCTTCTGAAATAAGTCAGAAATCTCAAGAAACATCTGGTTTCTTTGCAGATATAGCTAATGAGATAGAGAGGGCTATTATAGAACCTACTCTAGAGTTAATTCTACACACAGAGTTAATTTACATGAATGATGTATCTCATTTTGACTACAGCAAATCCCTTGAAGATTCAGAAGCACTAGACGTACTGAAGGTAATGAGTTTTAATGAGCGTATAAACGCTATAAAAGATTCAACACTAACAGTCAAGGGTATATCTGGCAAAGTTCTGAAGATGACTAATTTTCAGAAGTTGATGCAAATTATCAACGTAATTGGTAATATGCCTCAAGTTGCCCAGGCATTAGACCCAGTCAAATTCGTACAGAGAATATTTGAATCCTTTGATGAAAATCCAGAGGATATCATAAACATGGATATGCTTAAGGGTCAGGGTGGACCTGGTGCAATGCCAACGGGTGCAGAGGGAGCCTCACCCGCTCAACCTCAAACACCAGAACAACTGATGGAGGTATTAAACAATGTCAGAAGAAACGAAACAGAATGACGCAGTTGAAGAGCAAACTGATGACAGAATCCAAATAAAACCAAAGGATGCAGCTGAACAGTTGCTACCAGGTGGAAAATCTGTTAATGAGATGTCTAACGAAGAGATGGCTCAGTATACTGCAAACATGGCTAAAGCAGATAGACTATATGCAAAACACACAGATGGTCTAGCTGATTTAGACAGAGAAGTCTTTGATGCTTTACTTCTTGCGAGTGACCAAGACCAGCCTGTAGAGGAACGATTCAAGTCTACTATAAGTAAATTTGAAGCTATTAAGAAGCCTGAGTCTGAGGACAAGAAGGATGCTGAAGCAGAGAAGAAAGAAGTTCCCCCACAAGGGAATATGGAAACAACTGGTAGAACTCCCAGTAATCCAATTAACAAACTGGAGCCTGAAAACGATGCTCCTCTAGGGGATGACCAAGACTATTTTGACTTCATGCTCAAGAGATATCGTCAACAAGCTACTGTAAAAAGAAAAGAAACCTTAAATTAATAACTAGGAGGAATAAGTTATGCCACAAGGAGCAGTAAGTTTTCTTAATGAATCCGACAGACTTGCCAAATTAAAAATGGACAGTGACATCAGATTCGTTGCAGGAAACATGATGCAATTCAGAAACTTGGCAAAACCAATTCAAGCATTTGGTAGAAACAAAGGCTCAACAATTGAAATTGAAAAATACCAGAAGTTAACAAAAGCTACTGGTACTATTTCAGAACTTCAATCATTGCCTATGAATAAACCTAACGTAGGTTTTGTACAGGTAACTGTAGCAGAGTATGGTAATGGTGTATCATACACTAAAAAATCACAAACATTAGCAGAATATTCTGTAGATGAAACTCTTAAAAAGATATTAGCTATGAACGTAGCTGAATCTATGGACCAGGTTGCTGGTACAGAGTTCCAGAACTCAGATGTATTCTACACACCAACTTCAAGCTCAGCAGGAACATTAGACAAAGATGGTACTGTGAGCACAGGTGCTGGAGCAGCTATTACAGCAGCCCACATCAGAGACATAATCAGAAATCTNAAAACTGATAATGTACCAAAATGGGATGGAAATTCTTATTTAGGAATCTTCTCACCATTTGCAATGGCTAAGCTGTTTGAAGATACAGCAACAGGCGGAATCATAGACTTACACAAATATGACCAACCAGAGAACTTAATCAATGGTGAAATTGGTCAATACTTTGGAATGAGAATGATAGAAGAGAACAATGTTCTTTCTAACACAATCGGTGGGTCATCACATAATGGTGAAGCAATTGTCTGTGGCTTTGAGCCAGTAGTTGAAGCTCTTGTAGAACCAGAATCTACTATGGTAGAGAACTGGGACTTCAACAGATTCACAGGTATTGCATGGAACGCATTGACAGGGTTCAAAAAAGTTTGGACTAATTCAACTGACAATGAGTATCACTTAGTTAGAATTCATTCTAACGACTAGGAGGTAAATAACAATGGCTTTTAATAGTAAAGTAAACGCTATGATAATTCCAGTATCAGCTGACCTTGATGGAACAGCTGGTGATGATTTTACCTTCAAGGTGAATCATCCTATGGTTATCCATAGATTTGAATTTATCGTTCAAACTGCAGTTGTAGCTACGTCTACTGACCCAGTAGTATCATTAGATTATACTGACACAGTAAACAGCGTATCTAGAGCTGAGAAAGTAACATTAACAGTTCCAAATACTACAGCAGCTGGTGTTACAATAGAAGCGGATTTAACTCCTTTCTTTGTAGCTGACACTGACATTCTACACTTTGAAAGAAAAACTCAAGGTGCTGGTGGGTCTACAGCTGGTGATGGATATTATCTTGTATATTACGAGTTAATTCCTGACGGTAATGGAGTTGCCTAAATGTGGTATAGAGTGCACTTAAACAGAGTACACTTTAACCCTTTGGACAAAGAGGGCAAGATGATTAGAGTCTTGTCCTCTGGTCCTACGTTTAACTGTCATACATCAACAGACTTAGAACTAGAACTGTTATACATATTAGCAGAACCTAATTCTGAATTGATGCGGTTTATTAAATCCTGGACTGAACAAGATAACTCTTGGTATCAGCTAGTATTTACTAAACTGTCCAGTGCTACAAGAGCTGGATTTACAGGTAAAGCAAAAGTGTTTAGCTACATGGGGTATGCCCTATGTAAACGTGTAGCAGACCATATAATATTTGAAACTAAGTATATGAACATAGGCAGTCTTAGTGACTATAATATAGGAGCAAGTAGAGACGTAAGAGAAGAAGTTAGAAATACAAATAATCATCTCGTACCTGGTGCAGAAAAAGTAGGTAAAGACTGGGTTGAGAAGAATGGTGGATAATGAGAAGTGAATTAAATTATGATAGAAGTAATATACGTACTAAAGTAAAAAGTATAATAGGTAGAAACTTTAGTGGTATAGATGATGTTATAAATGACTTAATTAACATAGCAGTAGAGCTATTTGGTAATACTGTGCAGTCAGTATATGATGAGTTTACGTACACACATACAATTACAAGTGGAGAAGTAACTGCAAAGACAGATGAATATAACTTACCTAACAGAACAAAAGTAATACTAGATGCATATTATGTAGATGTATCAGGTAGTGATGATGTTTACTATCCTATACATTTAAGAAGTCCTATAGATTTTAATGAAGCAGGTAACTACACTCCAAGTATCAAATATGGTAGACCTACATTTGATTACTCATCAGACACTATTAAATTTGGTGTAAGTTACAACACATCAGGAGCTACTCGTGCAGATTATACAGGTATACCTCAGCAAGGATACAGAGTAAACAACGCATTTCATATATACCCTAGACCTGGTAGCTCAGAACAAGACAATAAAATAAGGCTTCTGCTAGGTTTATTTCCAGCAGATTTACAGTCTGATAGTGATAAGAATAGTATAACAAAAAGCTATCCACAGGCATTGATTACTTATACAGCAGCAATGTTCTGGGGAATGCATATGAATGATGCTCAAAGAGCAGCACAATATTTAACAACAGCACAGTTGCTGTTAGCAAGTTTTGCTAAGCAAGACGAAATAAACAAACTCGTGAATATAACCATGAAGTTACAATAGGAGGAAACATGGCAAACGCAATATACCCAAAGGCAAAAGAAGCATTTTTATCTGGTGCTATTAATATGTCATCAGATACAATTAAGATTGCTTTAGTAGATACAGGTACATACACCTACAATGCATCACATGAACACTATGATGATTTATCTGGAGTGTTAGGTACACCAGTAGCATTAGGAAGTAAGACTGTAACTGACGGAGTATTTGATGCAGCAGATGCTACATTTACTACACCATCAGCAGGTACAAGTATTGAAGCATTAGTTATCTACAAAGACACAGGTACAGCATCTACAAGTGATTTGATTGCATATATTGATACTGCAACAGGTTTACCATTTACATCAAATGGTGCAGACGTAGATATAATTTTTGATTCAGGTTCAAACAAAATCTTTGCATTATGAGGAAGTTTAAGAAAGTACCAAAGACAAAAGGTGGCGTACCTAAGAAGTATGTGGCAGGTACTAAGAATCCATCAGCTAGAGAAAAGGAGATAAAGAATACTCGTAAACTCTACAAAGCAGGTAAGTTAACCCCAGCTATGATGGATAAGATAAGTAAATCAAGAGCAAAGGATAGGAGGAAAAAACGTGCCTAGTTTTAGTGGAATACCTGGAGCATCTAAGTTTAGTAAAAAGACACTTCAAAAGGTGTACAAGCGTGGAATGGGGGCTTATTATAGCTCAGGTTCTAGAAATGTACCAGCTCATGCATGGGCTATGGGCAGAGTAAAAAGTTTTGTATCTGGTAAAGGTGGAGCAAGAAAAGCTGACAAAGATTTATTAGGTAAAGGAAAGAAAAAGAAATGAGAAAAGGTTTATATGCAAACATACATGCCAAGCGTAAGCGTGGTGAGAAGATGAGAAAGAAAGGTGCAAAGGGTGCACCTACAGCTAAACAGTTTGCTAGAGCCAAACAAACAGCGAGGAAAAAATGATAGCAGGAGCATCCATATCAACATCAGAATTAGAAGATAATGCAGTTACAACTGCTAAGATAACAGACGCTAACGTAACAGTAGCNAAGTTAACNACAGCATTAGATTTTACTGGTAATGATATAAAACTAGATAAGATTGTAGAAGANTCTACCATAGCAGCAACAGCTGCAACAGGTACAGTCAACTATGATATCAAGACACAAAGTGTTTTATATTTTACAAGTAATGCATCAGGTAACTATACTCTTAATTTACGTGGAGACGGAAGTACAACTCTTAACTCTATGCTAAGTGATGGAGATGTTATTACAGTAGTTCATCTAGTTACCAACGGAAGTTCTGCATATTATAACAATGCAGTACAAGTAGATGGTAGTGGCGTTACACCAGAATGGCAAGGTGGTTCAGCACCTAGTGGTGGTAATGCTAACAGTGTAGATGCATACACATATTCTATATTTAAGACAGGAGACGCAGCGTTTACTGTGTTTGCAGCACAGACGCAATTTGCATAATGCCAATAATAGGTTCACTAGGTTCAGGAAGTGCAAGTGGCTTTGGTCAACGAGCAGCTGCAGGTATACCAAATGTAACACCTGGAAACCAATCATTTACAGCTAACGGAACATTTACATTACAAACTGGCGTCTACTACAATAACCTTATATTTCGTGTATACGGAGCAGGTGGCGGTGGTGCAGAAGGTGCATACTCAGATATAAAACATCCACAAGTAGGTGACCATGCTTCTGCAGGAACAGCATCAAGTGTAGCTAAATCTGGCATTACAACTATACAAGGTAATGGTGGTACTGGAGGTAAAGGTGGAGAAAACAATGCATCACCTCCTAATGGAGCAGGTGGAACGGCAAGTGGTGGTGATACAAACACTACGGGTAGCACAGGTTCTAATCCATCTGGTGCAACAGGTGGAGCAGGTGGCGACCCAGGTGGTACAGGTGAAACTGGCTACAACTCATCACGAGGTGGTGGAGGAGCTGGTGGTAATGACACTGGAATCAACGGACCAACAGGTGGACAAGGCGGCGGTGGCGGCGGCTTTGCTAAGAAAACCTTTTCTAATTTTGAAGGAGATGGAGCAAGTTATACAATAACCATAGGCACTGGAGGTGCTAGGGGTGGTAATGATGATGAGCGAGGCGGAGACAATGGTGAAGATGGTTTTGTATATGTGGAGTGGAACTAATGAAAAAATATGCAGTAACTGAAAACGGAGTAATAACAAAAGTAATTAATAGTGATGCTGACCCTGTGCCTAGTAACTATACAGACATGACAACAGCAGACCCACATCATATTACAGCAGAAGAAGCACAGACAGCTTATGATTTGTTTAAGACAGTTAATTATTTTCCTGGACTTACAGACAAAGACCAATGTAATGAGCTTACTATTGTATATGATTCATCTATCCCTATGGTATGGCATTACAGTATACACAGAGCTGGTGAAAATTTTAAGGATACAGGATATACGCTAGATGTAGATGCAGTATCCCTAGCTTGTGTAACAGGAGATAACTCTGGTACAGCTCATACAACAGCTAGTATTAACCTTATGAACTGGTTTAGAGATAGCTGGAATATACCAATAACTTTATGTGAGCCACCTAAGTCTAATGCATTGGTACAAGCATGGTGTAAAAACTCACTTGGATTTACAGATACAGGCACTTTATATACAAAGGGTGACTATGAATTTTATATATATAGGAGAACAAACTGATGGCATTAACATCAATATTAAATGGAACAATTACAACAGATGGTAGTGAACAGACTGTTGGCTCTGCTCAAACAACAGATGCAAGTTATACAGGCTATATAGACCTAACTAATAATGCATCTGGAGATACCATTGTTATTAGATTAAAAGTAAGAATAAATAGCTCTGATATTGTAGTAATTAAAGATACATTTACTGGTGCACAGACTGAACCATTGTATCATTTTCCACCGTTACCAAGTACAGAAAATTTTGTAGTAACAATAGAGAAAACAGGTGGAACTAACAGAGCATATGATTATAGGATAATGACATTATAATATGGCACTAGGTAGTTTTAGTAACTTTAGACACTGGCAACATTCTAACCATTATACTTTACAACCAGTAAGGTAACGGC